>ERZ780208.439-NODE-439-length-42874-cov-5.604638_pt1 | contig 42874 bp, 34 predicted proteins | sample MGYA00511167_ERZ780208 | MGnify/ENA primary metagenome ERZ780208 (study PRJEB29588, sample SAMEA2159202) | human gut metagenome | biome: human gut; feature: human-associated habitat; material: faeces | place: Denmark | collected 2008/2010 ...
GGCGTAAAACTGGACAATGGGCCTGACGTGGTAGCCCGGAATGGAAACGCAGATGTAAGACGGAAAGCAGGAACGAGGCTCACGGAGAGCGGTTAACCGCCACGATTGGACTTCACCCGAACCGAAGTTGCCTTACCACAGGAGACCCGGCGGCGAGCGCTCCGAGTATCTGTTGCGGTGCTTACGACTATGGCAAGTACGGCGGCAGTGTGCCTGATGGATAGCGCAGCTTGACGATTGCGACACCATAAACTGCAAGGCTACGCTGACGATGCAGACCCTCCTCTAAAATTGTTCCTGACTACGAGGCCCCGACGGAAGCGAGAGCAGAGAGGATGACTTCGTCCACGAAAAAAATCAAGGAATACGCTTTGCGTAAGGCGCGGTCAGAAATCAGATGCCGTTCAGCAGAAAGAGTTTCACAATGACCGACTCCCGCAGGGCTACTGCGACCACCGGGACATTTACCGTCGCATCAAGAAACGGAGCGCCACGAATAGGCTAATCGCTCAAGCGCTTTCGTAGCGCAGCGAAGAAAGAATCCCACTTCGACCACGGAGCCGTCCTGTTCATAGACTGCTCAATGGATAAGCGCAAACAGTGTTCCGCAGTCTGACCTCTCTCCTCCCCAAAGGAAGATGTCGCGCTCACAGCAGGGTGACTCTTACCAATGAAAAACCGCCTATCCTCACGGACCGGCGGTACGGTAACTTCAAAATCTATGAAAATGACGCTGTTGAACGATTGTGCTATATCACGCACGGCACCATCGATTTGAGGGCGACGTGCTTTATTTCGTATGAATATCCGGCGGCATCGCCTGACGGTACACCGGTCAGCTGATGGCACTCCACCTGCGGACGCGGAGCTTCGAGCGAGCCGATAAGGAAAGATTTATCGTTGACATCGGTAACGACGAAGCCGAGTGTGGCACTCCGGGGAAGTTCCTTGTCGGTAAGGAACTTCAGTGTGGCGGTGTCCTGATACCCGGCGCCGTCCTTCTTGTGCTGACACTCGCAGGTAGGCTCGTCGAAGAAAGGTATGGGGTGAATGTCCGTGAGGACAGACACTGACATGCCGCAGATGGCCGACAGGTCAACGCGCCTGGGCAGGTGTCGGCAATCGACCCAGCCGATAGCTTTAATTCCGGGGAGTATCTGTATTGTTGTCCGCATATCGTAGAAATCGTAGAATTATTTTTTTCGATGCCCGAAATCAATAAGATTTTTTTCGAGAATATTGTTTTTTTGCACGTTCACGCGCCAGATAGATGTTGCGTTGACGCTGATACCGCTTTGCGATAGCGTTCCAGTTCTTTTCGGTCGAATCGATACCGTGCTTGTTCATCCATGCGTAAATGAGTTCATCCTGCCTCTTGCCAATCTTGCCGAAGTGATGCAATTCCTCCCACAGCTTGACATCGAAGCGCGAGCGTATGATGCTGAGCAACGAATTGAGAGCAGCCTTCGGCAAGTAGTTGAATACTTCCGGCGGTCGATTGCGGAACGTGGGAATAGCAATGGCGGTCATTCCCTCCGAACAGACCTCAGGCAAAGTATCTTCAGGGCGGTTGGTGAGGTAAACTTCCAGCAGTTTGCTCTCTACCGAACCTCGCGTAAGCTGTACCGGCACGGAGCCACCTTGCTCATGGATAAACCATTGAGCAATATAATCTTCAAGGGGCAGATATAGTAGGAACTTACTCATTCACACCGGTTTTTACTGATACAAAGTTAGCAATAAAAACCGAGATAATCAAGCGTAACACGCTGATTATCAATGACGAAACGCGCCGAAACGTGCCGAAGTTTGCCGAAAGAAAAATTTTATTTTCCTGAGGGGCATATAGGGTCGGACACTTACAAAAATTACAGCGGTTACAGCGACTTTGATGCTTGCATTAAAGCGCTGGTGCTATATATATTATCTCTTTTTAAGAATATAAAAAGAAGAATATATAGCCTGTAAGTTTGTAAGCGTTTGTAAATGCAATGATTGAGAAACTGAAATTTGTAATTTTTTGTAAGTGGTTTGTAAGCACAGACAGAAAATGTAACAAACTGAAAAATAAAAGAGTATTCTCGGTAATTGCTGTAATTCCTTTGCGGGCTAAATGTTTGGGGCAGAAGTGCCGGAAAACGACCCGTAAAGCAATAAAAAAGCCATGCAAAAACTGCATGACTTTCACTTAAGATGTATAAGAGTTAAAATGGCAACTCCGGTGTCTGAATTGGGCTATCCGACTGGAGCGTATCGTTATTCACGCTGCTATCACCATCGCTGTCATCGGCATTCAGCTCGTCTTCGGTCACTCGGAACGTTTCGAGATTGAGGTCGAACATCGACTTCAAACTGTCGTAGTCGAAACACAAGGCGTTGGACGGATTGCTGTTCACATACTTCTTTGAGGGCGATCCTATGCCCTCAGACTTATATTCCTCGTCAAGCTCGCCGTTGGTACGGAGTATTTGGAAGCGCTGCTGCTTGATACCGAGGAACTGCGGCAACGATTTGAGATAGGACTCAAGCGTTGCCGTGTCGAGCGTGGAGCCGGTCTTCTGCCTGGCGATACGCTGCTCAAGCAATCCGCGAACCGCCTTGAAGTTAAGGAAGATAATCCGCTTCGGTTCAACAAAAACGGTTTTCTCCTTTTTGATGGCAGAAAACGATGAGAGGCGTTTGATGACGAAGTGGCATTTATCCTTGACCTTGCCCTGGGTGTGCATAGAGTCGAGATAGAGCCAGAAGTTGGCGGTGTCCGACGACTTGCGGATTTGGTCGTTCTGATAGCGGATGCCGTTAACCACAACATCGAACAGCTCGGCGTATGTGAACGGCATATCGAGGTGCGGCTCCAGCACACGGAACGCGGTCAGAGCCACTGCCCAGTTGTTGAGAATACGGTCTTCGACCTTGTCGTTTTCGAGCTTGGAGAGAACATCGTTGAGCGTAATATCGAAAGTCTGAAAGAAATTCTTCTCGAAGATGCTGCGCAGTTCGAGAATAGGCAGCAGGAGATGAGTGTTGCCGTGAAGCACCATTTCCGACAGTGCCTTGAATTCCTTTTTTTGTTCGGTCGTAAACGATGTTTGGGAGTACATGAGATGTATACAGCGCGAAAATATGGCTTCGTCCTCAGGCTTATACTGTCCGGCAAATATAACGCCCGAAGTGACAGGAATAGTGATGGGTATTCCGTCCTCCATCTTGCTACGCGCCGTGCCACCCCAAAGACCTTTGAAAATGTCTATGCGTTGCGGCATAAGGTCGTTGGTGAACTCGTCGAGGATAAAAATGGAATTTCGGGCATGGGATAGATTGTAGCCTATGACTGGGATAGAAGTATTGGCACAGGAGCAGGGAGTGCTCGGAAGAACAAAGAACATCGACGAAATGGCACGGGCAAGTTCAGTCTTGCCGGAGCCTTTACGTCCGAACAGGTTGAGCATGGGAAAGTATTTGAACCGTCCGAAAATGATATCACGGAAAATGGCCGCGAGTGCCCAGGCGATGCAGACCATACCGCCGGTTCCGTAAACCTTGACTATCTGGGCGAAAAAGTCGCGGAGAGTAGTTGCACCCTGCGGATTGCAACGGTACGTTCTCTCGAAGCTGTAGCCGAGTTCATTGTCCTTATGAATCGCGGAAAAAGCCGGGAGATAATAGCTCTTACGTCCCACAGTAACCACTCCGAGGTCATCTGTAGGGTAGAAGCGCCCATTGGCATAAATACCGTTGGAGAAGGCATAGAACCGCTCCTCGGAATTCCAGCCGAGTATTTCAATAAGCGATGCTGTCGGGGTAACTTCGAGCAGGTGTTCCTGAATAGCGGTGAATGTTGTTGCATCTCCGCGCCAAAGGAAGTTGCCCCGGTCAATGAGACGCTTGTTAAATTCACGAACCGTAACGAGGTCTCCGGGGCCCAACTCGACCACATCTATTTCGCCTCGGTTGTTTTTCAGGTAGTATATGCGCGTTGAGCGGATGCTGCTTTTGATGTGCAGTACCGGCTTGAAGATGAAATTTGAGCAACGGACGAGTTTGTTTTCCTCGTCTGAAGCGTAATAGCATCCGTCTTTGAGGATAAATCCGTTGGAACGCAAAGAGGCAAGGATTTTAGGGTCGATATCATCGTATCCGTTTTCGATTTTTTCGACAATCTCCTGGCCGAATTGGCGTCTTGCATTTTTGATAGCCTCAAGCCACATCTTCTTCTTGCCGACCATACAGCATAGCCGGTCAATATACATCTCACGGAGATTGTTGTCCTCAATATTGAGCAACAAAGCAGCCACTTCCGACATAACTTCGGACTGAAGTTCGGGAGTGGTTGCGCCCTGAAGCCGCTTTTGTGTGTACCATAGCACAAACGGTACGGCTTCGAGGCTGTTGTAAATTTCCAGAGATGTTATATAGCTGTCGGCATCGTATTTGACACCGTTGGCATCGTCTTCATCGCTGCGTGGTATCTCCTTGACCTTGACGTCGAAGCCATTTTGCATAGCGAGTTTGCCGTTCTTCATTACGGCATTAACTCCGGCACCATACAAACTGTTCTTCGGGGCATCAGAATCTGGAATGAATATGATTGATTTGCATACTCGCTCCATCAGTTTCAGATGAGAGAGAGTAAGGGCCGTTCCCATTGGAGCCACGGCCTGCTTGATACCGATAATATGCAATCGCATAACATCGGGTCCACCCTCGACAAGCACAAAGTGCTTGCTATCCCAGGCTGCTTTTGAAGCTACATCTATGCCGAAAAGAGTTTCGCTCTTATTGAATAAGATCGACTCTTTGAGGTTCATGTACTTGCTCCGCTTCATAGTATCGGCGTTGTCGCCGATATATCTTGCGGAGAAAGTCACAACATTTTTAGACCGGTTTCTTACCGGCAAAGTAACTCGTTGGCGCAGCATAGTATAATACTGGCCCGTTTGTTCATTCTTGCCGATAAGACCGATGGCGAGGAGCGTATCGAGCGAGAAACCCTTACGCTTCATGTAGTCAAGGAATATGGCTGAGTCTTTAGGCGCATAGCCGATGCCGAATTCCTGGCAAAAAGTCTCGTCCCAGCGGGAGAAAGCGTATCGACGGGCGGCTGCAGCCTCCGGCGTTTGGGCATTAAATTGTTCTACACTAAAAACCTGGGCGGCCTGAAGGGCTATCAGCATACTCTCGCGCTCCTTTTCAGCAGCGCGATCATCGTCGGAACGCTCGTCCTTCTCGTATTCGATAGGTATGCCATGGTCTTCAGCGAGCTTTATTACGGCCTCGCGATAGTCCAGCCCTTCATACTCCATGACGAACTGCACAGGGTCTCCGCCCTTGCCGCAGCTGAAGCATTTACAGATGTTTTTCGACGGCGAGATGCTGAACGACGGAGTGCGTTCGCTATGAAACGGACAGCGACACATATAGTTGCTGCCGGATTTCTTCATTTCGAGGTTATAGTGTTTGAGCACGTCCACAATGTTAAGATTGTGGACGGCGTCAATCACTGATTGTTTAAGTCGGGACATTATAATTCTTCTTCATAGGGTACCAGAATATTGACTAAAGCATCGCGGACAGCTAAACGTGCTGTGCGTGAACGCTCATTGATACGATATGTCGCAGTCATTTCGCTGTCGGCGGAGCGCGAAGCAATCGTTACGAGATTTCCGGAGCGGCGGATTAAGAGAGCTGATGTGCTCTCTGATTTACCGATTACGGATTCGAGCAGCTTGACGAGTTTATTTTCATTCATGATTGTTGCGTTTTAAGAAGTTACTGATAGGGGAAGCATCAGTTATGTGCTTCATCGTGTTCGTCCCGGTCTTCTTCTTTGGCTTGTCCGGCATTGACAGCCTCAAGGAAGTCGTTGGCAAGGTCGTAAAGACGTTGCATGACCTTGTTGAGTTTTGGTGACTTACTGGATGTGGAAACAAACAGTAGGTCATTGCGAGATGCTGCACCGAGGAAATGGGCTTCTTTCGGGGTACCGCCTACGATGATGATGCCGATATTTTCATGCTCGGCTTTGTGACGTAAAGCGTCGAGCATCTGGGTGAGGTTGTTGGTTCCTTCCATTGCTGATGAGATTTGAAGTTGATAATTACGAGTGCATCTTCCAGAAGCGAAGAATTTCGCATCCGAGGTAGTATTTCACAAGGCGATTGCCTATCTTCCTGAAACCGCACTTGATAATGCGTTCAGTGTCAGTATAGGAGCGCAGTGTGTCGCGATGAATACCGAGGAGAGAGCAAGTCTCCCCGATGGAGTAGCGCCCGTTAAGGGCCACCTGAGGTTCTATAGCTGTCATCTTCCTATGGTAATTTATATTAGTAATTGTGATAATGCTGATGAACGCGAAATGCGAATGTCATTTCGCGGAGGAGGGAAAGAGTTCCTCAACCGGAATACCGAGTTCCGTTGAGATACGTTTCTTTGCAAGGTCGTTTGGCTCTTGGATGCCGGAGAGCCACTGTCTTACAGTGGTTTCTTTACGGCAGGTGATCTTCGCCAGCAGTGCTATGAACAACTGTGCCGGAGAAAGCTCGTTTTTCTTTGTTTCGTAGATTTCTTTGAGCGTCATATTGTCCGATTTAATGCTTTAACAATTATTAACTATCAATATTAATAATATTGACTCAATAAGTTTTGTCATATAGTCAATAATTAGTACCTTTGCAAGTAGAAATCAAGACTTCAAAATCTCATAGTCAAGATTATTTGTTGGCAAAGGTAATAAATATTACTAATACCCGCAAATAATTTCTTGAAAAAATTAGTAAATAATTTTTGCCCATGGCAAGATACGATTTGGCGAGATTTCGCCGAGAACATTGCTTGACACAGAAGCAGCTTGCGGAGGCCCTGAGCGTGACACAGGGATTCCTTTCAAGCGTGGAGAATGGTCGTACACCATTCCCCGAAGAAAGGCGCAAAGATTTTGAAAAGGCTTTCCCCGGAGTCAACCTCAATGATTATCGCTCTCTCGATGATGTAGCTGAGGAAGTAAAAGAATGGGAGCCTCAGCAGCGCAGAGGGTTCCTCGCTCAGATACATCAGACAATTAACCAGCTGTTCTCTGTTTACGATGGAGACGATGATATAGACGATGACAAACCTACAGACTCGGAAGCCGGTCTTGGATTCGGAGGTATGAGGCAGCCCCACGTAACTCCAACTGATGAAGCAGCGTTAACTTCAGATGAAAATGTACCCGAAAATTGGCGAAAGGAGGTCGCAAAGGTCTTGACCGAAAATAGAGAGTTAGATAACTACGTACAGCAGCTCAAACTCGAAAAAGAAGGCCTCCAATCTAAGAATGATGAACTGAGAGATAAACTCCACGATGCTCGAAAGGAAATCTTTGATTTACAGAACGAGGTGCTAAGATTAAAGGCCATTCTAATCGAGCATCACATCACCGATATATAGCAAAAAATTCTTGTTTGCGCCACGTTTGCGCCGACAGAAATTGAGAACATTAAATATTTGATAATTAGCTTGCTAAACCTGCGGGACCCCGAGCTGGAAAGCGTGTAAACGTCAAAAGCGTTTCGGGGGTTCGAATCCCCCCCACTCCGCAAAGCGCAATGACTTATCACAAGTCATTGCGTTTTCTTTTTGTAGGCATAGCACGTCCGACCGTCCGTTTCCGCTCCCGGCATACACGGCCGAGACCGGACAGCCACAGGCCGACAAATGGTTTTAACGCTGCGATACAGTCGATTACATCATTTTGAACTATGTGTATTTTGCCCATTGGATTTAAAGTTGTAAATTTGTACGCATTTTTAAGGCCTAGGAATATAATATCCCGAGGGGCTTTGCGTTATATATATAGCGCATTTTTTAACTAAAATAATGATAATTATCGTTAACTCATGAGATTAACCCATATTGTCGTCGCAGCCGTTGCTACTGCAGCCATGGCTTCATGCTCGACGCCTCGTACCCCCCTAACATATTTTACTGACATAGACTCGGTAGGGCTCAACGCCACCGTGGCACAAGGCGAATACCTGACACGCATCGTCCCGGATGACGAGCTTCTGATTACCGTCACCTCGCAAAATCCGGAAGCCACAGCGGTCTACAACCTCCCGTTAAGCAACCCCGCCGTCAATTCGCAAATCACCAAAGCCACGACACCGCAGCAGATGACCTACCTCGTAGACTCCAAGGGCGACATCACTATGCCGGTCCTCGGCACGCTACACGTAGGCGGACTGACGACCGAACAAATCCAACAATTAGTAACCGAAAAAGTTAGCATCGACGTTGACAATCCGACGGTCATAGTCAAGATGGTCAATTTCCATGTCAATGTAGCCGGCGAAGTACGCACTCCTGGCGTGGTCAATGTCACACGCGAACGTTTCTCGGTGCTTGACGCATTATCCTCGGCCGGAGACCTCACCGAGTATGGCGAACGCAGCAATGTGCTCCTTGTACGCGAAGAAAACGGCAAGCGCACCGCCCACCGCATCAACCTCAACAGCTCGGACATCCTAACCTCCCCTTATTTCTATGTCCAGCAAAACGACTACATATATGTCACGCCCAACAAGATACGCCAAGACAACAGCAAGTATAACCAAAACAATGCATTCAAACTCAGCGTCATCTCCACTATAGTCAGCGCATGTTCAGTGGTTGCCTCGCTGGTGATTGCACTCGCTATCAAGTAACGGCACACAGGCTTATTACGGGTAAGGCGCAGCCTTGCCCCCTTTCAATTTAAACATCTTAAGAAAAAACACCCTCACACCTTTCTCCTCACCGTTCGGTTATGGCAAAAAGCAACCAAAACTCGGAGTTTATAGACATCAAAGGACTGCTGTCAACTTACGCTAAAAAATGGCACTGGTTCCTGATTTCAGTAATAATATGCGGACTCGCAGCCGTCTTGTTTATCAAGATTTCCAAGCCTAAGTATGAAGTCCATGCCAATGTGCTCATATCGCAGGAAGAAGGTAAAGGCATGTCCAGCTTCGGCGGACTGGGTGACATCTTCGGATCAAGCGGTTACGTCGAAGACGAGATATTTGTAATCAACTCGCACTCGGTACTGCGCGATGTGGCTCGCGACTTGGGCACCTATCGCACACACATCGTCAAGACCGGTATACTCTCCAAGGTATTCAAGTACAAAAAATTTCCCGTGGAGGTATATCCCGCACCCGGCATCGTGGACACGCTGCTGACCACCGTGTCCTTTGCCGCAGACGTACGTGCCGATGGTATAGCCGACATCACCGTCAAAGCTGCCGGCAAGAAAATCGCCGAATTCGAAGAGCAAAAACTACCGGCAACACTTAAGACCAAATACGGCTCCTTTGTGGTTGATCGCACCAAAGATTACCCCGCAGGCGAAGACGTCAATACGACAATATATGTCACCGGATATGATGTGGCTGCCGAAAACCTGGCCACCGAAGTCAAGTCCTCCATAGCCTCCAAAAAATCCAACGTCATCGCCCTCAGCATCATCTCCACGGACGAAAAATACGGACGCGACATCCTCAACGCCATCATCGCCCAGTATAACGACCGCGGTATCGCCGAGAAAAACCGTCAGAACGAAAAGACCGCAGCCTTCATCGATCAACGCTTGGCATTGATATCCGACTCGCTCAACGCCTCCGAAGCCGACATCCAAATCTACAAGCAGAGCCAAGGCATCGTCGATGTAAGTTCCGAGACCTCTTACAACATGGGGTTGAAAAGTTCAGCCGAACGAGCACTCATATCGGCCCAGACCGAAAACGAAATCATTCGCATAACTCGCGACTTTCTCCGCGACCCCGAAAAAGCATACGACCTCATACCCACCGGCAGCGAAATTTCGGGCGTAGGCAGCAGCATAGACACCTACAACCAGCTGATAATGCGTCGCATAAGCCTGCTCACCAATGCCAAGGCCAACAACGTGGCCCTCAAGTCACTCACCGAGCAAATCGATGCTATGCGTGCCAGCATCAACACCAGCCTTGACCGAGCATACCAAAACTCACTAATAGGCGTCCGCGACCTCCAAATCCAGTACAACAAAGCCCAAGGGCATCTCGGCAATGTGCCTACGCAAGAACGCGCTTTCCTCAACCTCAAGCGCCAGCAGGAAGTCAAGCAACAGCTATACCTATTCCTGCTTCAACGCCGCGAAGAGACAGCTATGCTCCTTGCCAACTCCGTACCCAAGGGACAAATAATAGACAACGCCTACACACTCAGCGAACCCGTAGGCATGGGCAAGAAGATGATACTTGCCATAGCCATATTGTTGGGACTCTGCTTCCCGCCGGTAATACTGTATCTCAAGAAGCTGATGCGCAACAAGTTTGAGACACGAGCCGAAGTCGAAGCCCTCACCGAAATACCCGTATTGGGAGAGATGTGCACCGACCATGGCGGCACACAACTTGTGGTAAGCAGCCACGACACCTCGTCAACCAGCGAATTGTTCCGTCTGATACGATCCAACCTCCAATTCATGCTCTCCGCAGCCGATGATAAAGTTATCCTGATGACTTCCACCAGCTCCGGCGAAGGCAAGTCATTCATATCCATCAACCTGGCCGCATCATTAGCATTGCAAAACAAGCGCGTACTCCTCATCGGCATGGACATACGCAACCCACAACTGGCCAAGTACCTGACCCTGACCCCACACACCGGCGTCACCCAGTATCTGGCCAATCCGTCCATAGCCATAGACGACCTAATCATACGCGAACCGCTTATGCCTAACCTCGACATCATTACAGCCGGCCCCATTCCGCCCAACCCGGGCGAATTGCTCACCGGCGATGCCGTCGACCGACTCTTTGTCGAACTGCGCAAACGCTACGACTACATCATCGTTGACACCGCCCCCGTAGGTATGGTCAGCGACACATTCAACCTTGCACGCATATCCGACGCAACCATATACGTATGCCGCGCCAACTACACCACCCTGCGCGACATCCAGTTCATCAACAGCATATACAACGAAAAACGCCTGCGCAAGATGTCGCTCGTAGTCAACGGCACCGCAGCACATAAGGGCTACGGATACGGATACGGTTCGGACAAGAAGCACAAGAAACACAACCTCTGGCAACGCATCACACGCCGATAAGACACGCTCCGCATACACCATACTGCCAATGTCCGCCAAAGGAGTATATAAATGGAGCGCCATCGACCGCGTATGCAATTCGGTGATAACATTCACCGGAAACATAGTCATGGCGCGACTGCTGACACCCGACGACTTCGGATTGCTGGCTATGGTCGCTATATTCACAGCCATAGCCTACAACCTTAGCGGTTGCGGAATGTCCGACGGACTAATACACAAAGCCAAACCCACCGAACGCGACTACTCCACCGTATTCGTATTCAACGGCGCCTTCGGACTATTCTTTGCCATAGTGTTCTCGGCGGCAGCCCACCCATTGTCACTGTTCTTCGAACGACCGCAAATCGAAGGCATCATGTACGCCATCGCCGTATGCTTTTTCTTCCAGACTCTCAGCTTCACGCAAGAAACCCGTATGCGCAAGAACCTGGACATGAAGCGTATGTGCATCGTCCGGCTAAGCGCCACCATAACATCTCTTGTTGTAGGCATCGTCCTAATCCTGATGGGATATGGATACTGGGGACTGGTATCCACACATATATTCCTGAGTTTCTTCCTGTTTGTATACTACGTCACCATAAGCCGCTGGATGCCGCGCATAGCGTTCTACCGGGACTCGTTCAAGGAAATGTTCGGCTACGGAATACACTTGATGATAGCATTTGTCACAGTACAAATAGGCCGTAATATCAACACCATGGTCCTTGGCAAATTTATCTCGCCGGCATCTTCCGGCATCTACTCGCAAGGCCAAAAACTCGAAGAAGTACCATACGCCATCACCGAATCGGTATTCAACTGGCCGTTCTTTGCCGTACTGTCCAACGAACAAAACCATACAAAGCGCCAACAACTGTGCCGAGACATGCACGTACGTCTGTGGACACTCAATATTGCCGTCGGCGCCTTCCTCCTACTTGTGTCATGGCCGGCATTCAACGTCTTATACGGCAGTAAATGGGACGCCGCCGTACCGGTGTTCCGCATACTTATAGCATACGGCATAGCCTCCTCCATGAAGTTCTTCTACCAATCTGCGATGAAGGCATACAACCGCACAAAGTTGATGCGCAATCTCACGGTCATAGAAGTTGGACTACAGCTGGCACTGCTTGCCATATTCTTCCGCCACGGCATAGAAATGGTAGCTCTGACACAGGTCATAGCCGCAATCATAATATGTATTGCACATGCATGGTACTACAAAAAGATTATGGAATTTACTGTCAGGCAAATGCTCGGCGAATTTGTACACTCTGCCTACATCCCCACAATAGCCTTTGCCGGCAGTGCCGCACTGGCAACTCTGTGGTACAACACCCTTCACCCGGTGGCAAACTGCGTGCTACTATGCATAGCATTTGCCGCTGCTTACATCGGCATCTGCGCCATCGTGCGCCCACCATATTACACCGCGGCACTTGACATGATCAAAGCCAAATTATATCGGCGTAATCGCACTAACAACAATATTCAAGCATGACCACAGCGGCAGCGATAGACATACAGGCGACTGCGAGCGACTCTCCGACAAAGAAACCATATCTCCATGTCGAGCGTCGCCATTGGCTCAACGCCCTGATATTTCTGCTGTGCATGTCGATGATGGGGCTACAATTCCCTCCGGCATATCTCTTTGTGCCCGTAATACTTATACGCTCCCTCACCAAAGACCGCTACGATGCAGCCATACAGCTCACCATTTTCTTCGGCGGATATGCTCTAATCGGCGAAGGCACCCTACCTATCAAGACCGACGACATCATGCTTCTGGTCTCTGTCGTGGGGGTCTGCATATACCGCAAGCCGCCGTTGGTACGCAAGGTACTCTTCGGACTACTATTGTATTGCGCCGCCATAATCATATTGGCCTCCTACTCCGAGGAACGCATGAGCGTACAGATACGTCTGATACGCTACTACTTAGGCTTCATATACTTCATTGTGCCGCTGATGCTATTTGCCGGACGCGAATTCGACATGGAGGAATTCCTGCGACGACTCTTCCCATACATCATCATCGTCTGCGCTTTCTATGTCTTCGACGGCTTCATTATATGCGGACAGGTTCTAATACCGCGCTCGCCGTTGGGTTTTGAAGGAGCAGATACCTCCAAATACAATGACCTGATACTTTACGGAATAGGCAACTTTCCTCGCAAATACCCCTGGGGGCTTTTCCTTTTTGCTTTGGTCGTTTGGAGCATTGCACGCAAATATCGTTTGCAGTGGTATGTCTGGATTATAATCATTTTGGCATTCCTTTCATCAAAGACTTTTACAATGATTTTTGGCGTGTTGTTTTGCCTTATGGTATTCCAAGCCAAAAAGACTAAGATACTCGGATACGGCATCGCCGCAACCATCCTGCTGGCTGTCGGGTATATGGTAGACTCGACACTTCCGATAAACCCCGTCAACGAAAACTCCACCCTCCGCATCAAGTCCTCCCTGGACCAAATATTCGTCTTGGATGAGTCAGAGGACGACGAGGACATTTCCGAATTCGGGTCGGGTAGACTTGCACAGGCAATGCCCAAATTTGAGTTAATGTACAAATACGACAAACAGTGGACCGGACTCGGATTTCTGCACCCTGAACTGACAAAAAACACCAAGTACATTATCGAAAACGAATACTATACCGATGTAGAAAAAAGTATTGAAGTCGCCACCGGCATCGAAATTTCGCCACTGCAAGTATTTCTCACCATAGGCTACATCGGACTTATCATACACCTGTTGTTTTTCATTTGGCTGTACGTGGTGATACGCAAGCTGAAATACAGCCAATTCTATTTATCAGTGATGATATTTGTATTTATCGCAAGCCTCGGAGGTTTCATGGGTTGGAACATGACAACGGGACTGGCAATGATGGGACTGTCTTACGGCGCAGTGCTGCTCGCCAACCGGGAAGAAGTTTGGAAAAGTCAAAGCAAAGAATACAGCCGACAAATAGCCCGTCAGAACGGCTAACGGACATATACGATACTTCAACACCTTTGGACGCCATTATATCGTCCGATTCAAAACACGGCAAACTTCGGTTCGGACAATAGCAGTACCGGACTTGATGCCTGACCGCGATTAGCGTCCACAAAAAAATACGGCACAATACTCATTACGGCATATTCACGACAGCTCAAGAACATATCAAAGCGCAAAATAATAGGCTGAATCAAAAAAAAAGAGTATCTTTGCGGACGCTTTACCCTCAAAGCCCTGTTTTTGCCGTAATTTGATGCCGGCGAAACAGTTTTTATACACTTATTATCGTTAAATATAGCCGAAACTGTTACATTAAGACACTTAAAACAAGATGATTCCCAAGATAATACATCTCTGCTGGCTGTCGGGAGACCCATACCCTACAGACATACAACTATGCCTTGACTCTTGGAAAAAGCACCTTCCGGACTATGAAATATGGCTTTGGGATACTAAACGCTTTGACATTGACTCAACCCGATGGACCCGCCAAGCGTTCGACGCTAAGAAATACGCCTTTGCAGCGGACTATATTCGCTTGTACGCACTATACAATTATGGTGGAATATATCTCGATTCAGACGTCCTTGTATACAAAAGCTTTGACCCTCTACTGTCTCTGCCATACTTTGTGGGACACGACCAGGCAGGGTGCTTCGAGGCTGCCGTAATTGGTTGCGAACCCGGATGCCAATGGATTAAAGATATTTTGGACTCATACGAGGGCATGCCGTTCATCCGCGAAGACGGAACATACGACATGCTGCCAATGCCATGCCGCTTCCGATTCGTGCTGTCTGACAAAGGCTACAAATTCTACAAAATCAAGCATTTGGAGGACCTCGATGCATCTCAATACGATATTACGCAAAAGCAAATGTACGTTTTTGACGGCAAGCATTTCAATGGTCGTAATAGTTTGGAAGTGCATCCTACCAAGAAAACATATTGCTCACACAACTACGCCGGTAGTTGGAAAAAACAGGAAAAAAATTTTTTGAAAAGCATACTACCCAAATGGATTATAAAATCAATATACTTCATAGGCTGGAGGACTTGGCGCAAAAAAGAATTCAGTAAGCTTCAAATCCCTTTTGAAAAAAGTCGTAAGCGTTGACAATATGACGCGATGCAATACCACACAGAAGTCATCACAAACTATCATGCCAAATCCACTCCGAATACAAACGGTCAGATATACGGACTAATATGGTATTCTTGCCACCATTGCTAACTATGACAAAGAGCGTCAGCGGCTATTAAGCCGGTACAATTAAACTTGCCCAATCCACTTCCAAATGGCTAAAAAGAAATCAGGCACCATATTTGATAAAGTATTGTTCATCGGACCGGACTTAAAGGGACGAGGAGGTATCGTGTCCGTACTTCAGGCCTACCGCGATGCACTCCCGACATTCCACTTTATCAGCACCAACAGCCGACGTGGACTGATTCCGGGATTGTTTAATTTTGCTCGAACTTTAGTTGCGCTTCCTTTTATCAGACTTTTCAGGCCATACACGACACTTGACATACATGGAGCCAATGGCAAATCATGGGCTCGTAAACGCCTAATTATAAACCTCGGGCATTTGCTCGGTTACAAAATTGTATTCCACATGCATGGAGGTGAATTACGCAAATACGTAGCGGCCAAAGGCACCGAACATTATATGAAATGCTTCAAGAAATGCCACCATGTTGTATTTCTGACAGACGCATGGACCAAATACGCACAAGACGTGTTGGGTTGCACCAATGCAGTCACCCTGATGAATATCGTACCAACTCCTACAATGGCCAAACAGCCACGCGCCGAAGGAGCGCCTATATCCTTGGTTTATCTTGGCTATATCTACAAAGAAAAAGGTGTTTTTGACCTATTGGATGTCATCGCAAACAATCGCGACAGATGGCTCAGGCGACTAACACTGACAATAGGAGGCCAATGGAACGAGGATCGCGTAATGAACTTCATCAAAGACAACAATCTTGATGAAATGGTCAAGTTTGTAGGCTGGGTATCCGGAGACGCCAAATCCAAAATATTATCAACAACAGACATACTTGTACTGCCGTCCTACTATGAGGGCCTTCCCATATCCGTACTTGAAGCAATGTCTTACGCAATGCCGGTCATAACGACTCCGGTCGGCGGCATACCCGAAGTGGTCACAGACGGCGTCGAAGGCACATTGTTTACACCCGGAGACAAAGCTTCATTAACCCAAGCAATAGACAAGTATATCGAAAATCCGAGATTAATCGCCGGACAAGGCCTTGCCGCACTTGAAAAATCGCAAATGTTCTCTCCTTTACACATCTCGTCACAGTTGTCTCAAATAATCGAATAATAGAACAACAAGAATCACACCCATATTCATCCTATGGCAAAAGCACACATTGCAGACATCCTCAAAACCGGGATTGCCAATCTCCCCAACTGGATAAACATTCCGCTACTTAGGCTGAATCCGTTACGCGAATCCATATACGGGCCGGGATATCGCAAATTCAAGCAGTCACTGCCGACAATCGACCCCGAGCAACGGCTAATCGAAATGGCAAATTACGCCATAGCCAATGTGCCATACTATCGCACCCGATACAAAGGTCTGGCCATCAAAGACATCGATCAATTCAAGCGTGAAATTGCATTCATCGACAAAAAGGAAGTAAACGCACATTGGGACGACTTCATCGCCGATGGCATCGATCTTGGTAAAACCGTACTAAAAACAACCAGCGGCACTTCAAGCAAACCCCTTCGCATGATTATACCGGCCAACCGTTATGTTACAGAAATGGTATTCACGACAGGTATTTGGCGGCGTTGCGGCTGGAATTTTGATGTGCGTGCTACCATTCGCGGCATCGAAATTCCTAAAGGTAAAACCTACAAAGTCAACCCCGTCACACGCGAGTTCATCTTTGACTCCACGCGTCTCAACCAGGAATACGCGGCACAGATATATTACGTGATGCGTCGCCACCATATCAATACGATATATACCTACGCTCGTGTTGCCATAGCCTTCATGCAAATGTGTCGTGACCAGGGTCTTGACACTTCATTCATCAAGTATGCCCTGCTGACATCCGAACCTGTCACCGATGCCGCCTATGCATTCCTCACCAAAGGTTGCGGCCTAAGTGTAAGCTTCACATACGGACATACAGAAAAACTCATATACGCCGGCAATGACGGCGCACAAGAATATAAAGTCGAAGAACTATACGGATACACCGAACTAATCGACGAAAACGGCAAAGACATTACCACTCCCGGCGGATACGGCGAATTGGTAGGGACCACGTTATACAACAAATACTTTCCACTGATACGCTACCGAACAGACGATTATGCCGAACTGTCACGCATCACCCCAACCGAATACGGCTATAGCCAAAGGTGGCTCGGACACATCGACGGAAGACACGCATACAACATCATCATCAAACACGATGGTAGCCGCATAACTGAGACTGCAATACTACTTGACCATAGCGTATGCTGCCGCATAGACGGCCTACAGTATACACAGACCAAGGCCGGGTATATCACCGTGGACATCATTCCCGGAAAAGACTTTACCGACAAAGACACCGAATACATGCGCCGGCAGACCGCACACGTCATGGACGGCGAGCAATACGTCCAAGTCAATATCGTTGACCACCTAACACTTATGCCCAACGGAAAATTCACTCCGGTACTAAACTACATACTCAATCCGGCCCTGTCCCCGGACAAAAAAAAGGAGCAAGACCCATCGAGCATACTTATATCTTAGCGTATCCATGGGTTAGGATTCACAGCCGACAGCCATTGCCGATGGTCGATAAACCTATAATAGCCATACCGACTATCACGGGCTATCCCGGCTAAACACTACACGCGCATATTTGCCTATGTACAGCAAAATGCGTAACTTTGTCAGCACAAAAAGCATAACCACGATTTACCGACCGACGTTCTTCCCTAACCGTCGGCACACTTATTAAAGACATATAATGGAACAACTGACACAAAAGCTCGGCTCCGGAGAGATGGTAATACAGGAGCTGCCTATGCCCCAACTATCCGCAGGCATGGTCCTTGTACAAAACCATTATTCGCTCATCAGCGCCGGCACCGAAGGCTCGACAGTCAAAGCCGCCCGCAAAAGTCTGATAGGCAAAGCCAAAGAACGCCCACAGCAAGTAAAGCAAGTATTGGAAAAACTGCGCCAACAGGGCTTTGTACAGACATATCGCGCCGTGATGAAAAAACTCGACGCTTATTCACCATTAGGATATAGCTCGGCCGGCACCGTCATCGGCGTAGCCGATGATGTCACCGAATTCCGCGTAGGCGACAAGGTGGCTTGTGCGGGTGCCGGATATGCCAACCATGCCGAAGTGGTGGCCGTTCCAAAAAACTTGTGCGTGCGTCTGGAGGCAGACGCCGACCTGGCCAAAGCCTGCTACAACACACTGGGAGCCATAGCATTGCAAGGTGTGCGCCAAGCCGATATGCGTTTGGGCGAGACTTGTGCCGTTATCGGTTTGGGCCTTATAGGTCAATTGGCATGTCTCGAACTGCGTGCCTCGGGTGTAAACGTCGTAGGTATTGATGTAAGCGCCGCCGCCGTCAAGACAGCATCAGAACACTGCGCCGACTTGGCGCTGACACGTAATGACCCGGGTATCAAAGAGAAAATTCTTGACTATACCGACGGTCGCGGCGTCGATGCAGTGCTCATTGCCGCAGCAACTTCTTCGCTCGATCCCGTCAATTTTGCCGGCGCAATATGCCGCCGCAAAGGTCGCGTAGTGGTACTGGGCGCAGTACCCACAGGATTTGACCGCGACCCGTATTATTACAAAAAAGAATTGGAACTGCGCATGTCCTGCTCGTATGGTCCCGGCCGCTACGACCTCAATTACGAGGAAAAAGGCATAGACTACCCGGCAGCTTACGTGCGCTGGACCGAAAAACGTAATATGCAAGCCTTCCAACAGCTGGTGCACAGCGGACGCATCGACTTGCAATATCTCACCACCCACGTATTCAAATTTGAGGACGCTCCCAAGGCTTACGACATCGTGCTGACGCACAGCGAACCATTCCTGGGCATAGTACTCGAATACGACACTACCAAGGAACACACCGAACGCTCGATAGTGACCGACGCTGCGGCCGCCGCCATCAAGTCGGACGCCCCCGGCATCGCTTTCATCGGCGCCGGCAGCTACGCACAAGGCAATTTGCTGCCAAATCTACCCGCCGCCGAGCGTGCACCGCGCATAGCAGTGATGACCAACTCGGGAACGACATCCAAACGCGTTGCCGAAAAATTCCACTTCGGCCGCGCAACTTCCGACATCAACGACATCCTCGGCGACAGCGCCGTCAATACCGTATTCATCGCCACACGCCACGACACCCATGCCTCGTATGTCGCACAAGCCCTCGCCGCAGGCAAAAATGTGTACGTCGAGAAACCTCTGTGCCTGACACTCGACGAGCTGGTAGACATCGAAGAACTCACACGCAAAAACGGCACAGGCGTCATGATAGGCTTCAACCGCCGATTCTCACCTTTTGCACAAATGCTCAAAAAACGCCTCGGCGAAGGCAAGATGTCCATGCTGTATCGCGTCAATGCAGGCAATATACCCGCCGACCACTGGATTCAAGACCCGACCGTCGGAGGTGGACGTATCCTCGGCGAAGTATGCCACTTCATAGACCTGATGACATACATGTGCGGCTCTCTGCCCGTCAAGGTGGCAGCCTCGGCCATGCCCGATCCGCAGGGACTCAATGACACAGTCAATATCACCATCGAATTTGCTAACGGCTCGACAGGCGTTGTCGCCTACTACGCCAACGGCCCAAAATCGTTGCCCAAAGAGCACTTCGAAGCATACCATGCCGGTACCGCCGGAATCATCGAAGACTTCCGCCGCGCCGAGGTATACGGACGCAAAAGCGAGAAAATGAAGAAAGCGAACCAAGACAAAGGCCAGCCCGAAATGATGCGCCAATTCTTTGACGCACTCGCCCAAGGACGTCTGCCCATCCCTATGGACCAGATTTTCGCCGTCACCAAGGCCTGCTTTGCCGCCCTTGAGAGCATCCGCGAAGACGGAATGCCCATACTTATCCACTAAGCGCACAGTTCTCCGGGCTCTTACGCGAAGAACAATTCAACACCCACCATATACGATGGGCATACATCGGCAGTGTAGCCGATGTATGCCCACACGTTTTGACGTTGCAGCGCGCCGGCAAGCAAAGACAGCGATAGGCCCGATCATTGCTTAAACATCCGGTATTGACGCACTTAGCAACATGCCAAATTAAGGCTTACATGCCAAGACTAAAGCCCTAAAAAAACCACATCGAAATTCGCATCAATATCCTCTAATGAAACTACAACTTCAACCAACGGCATCACTCACATACCGCAAAGCCGAAAAAACAAAAATCACGGGACTTAACGTTCTTAAATTGCTATGCGCTTTTTTTGTTGTTCATATCCATGTAGACTGCCTCTACACCGATTGGGTATACAGCATAGTCCACATTGCAGTCCCTATCTTTTTTATGATTTCCGGGTATTTTTTGTGTGATGACTCCGGTGTCATTCAAACCGGGCACATCAAAAAAATAATCAAGCACATGATTCCCGTCATCATCTTTGTCAACCTCATATACTTTTTATATTCTCTCATTCCCGAACCCTACGGCCACTCATGCAAACTTGATCAGTTGTCAAGCCCGAACACATGGGTGCTACTGATATACCCCGGTTCATCATTCTTTCACCCCGGCTGGTATCTAAATGCCTACATCATCGCGCTATGCGTTATCGCCTTATTGGTAAAGCTGCACTGCGACAAGCTTTTGTATGTTTGGATATTTATAGGGCTGTTTATTAACTTCGCCTTCGGGGCATTAGCCTTCACTTGGTTAGACAACGCTAATGCAACATTCCTCGGCATCGAGTATTCAAAAATATCTCTTATTCTCAACCGCAACTTCTACACAATAGCCCTACCCTTCATCGCTATGGGGCTTTTCGTAAGACGAAACCAAAAGCATCTTGCACGTATGGCCGCGTCCAAGTATATGTACGTCGCTGTTGTACTGTTGTTAGTTGCCGGAGTAGCCGAGCACATGTGGCAGAAAAGCATAAATCCGGCAATATTCAACACACACTTATTCACGCCGCTTGCAGCCATGTCACTCTTCCTGTTCGCTCTTCCACGCTTCAAAGCGAACCGATGGCAGACCGCCGCAAACTATGGTCAGCGCTACTCGGCAAGCATATACTACTGGCACCTTTTGGTAAACTACATTATACTGGAATCATTGCTACAACCATTGGCTCCAACATTCTTTAGCGACTGGGGCGCACCTATATGCTGCATATTATCTTTATTGCTGGCGATGTTTATCTATCACTCCAAACAGAAGTACAAGACCATACCTTCCTGGATGGGTTAACCTAAATCCGCACATATAAAACGTTGCCAAAAAACGCACGAATACAATCACGGCTGCTTTTGGCAACGTTTTTGCTATAAGATGGTGGTGACACAAAACTACGAATATGGAAAAGAACAAATATAATAAAAGCGAAAAACCCAACAACAAACAGCAGCATAACACAGCCGACGAAGCAGTGGAACAAGAAGCCACGCAGACGCAGGACGAGGCTGCAACCGAAGGCGAAAGCACTGACGTCAAGGCAGATGCAGAGCCTGAAGAAGAATTGAGCGAAGTAGACAAGCTCAAGAAAGAACTGGAAGAAACTCGTGACCAACTCGAAAAAGAGAAAAAAGAATACCTGTTCCTGATGGCAGACTTTGACAATTTCCGCAAACGCACCATACGCGAACGCAGCGAATTAATCAAAAACGCCGCCGAAAAAACCCTCAAAGACCTGCTGCCCATAGTCGATGACTTTGAGCGCGGACTCGAAGCATCCAAAGACGCTGCCGAAGCAAAGGCCATACACGATGGCATGGAGTTGATATACAACAAGCTGATAAAACATCTCGGCGACAACGGAGTCAAGGCTATGGAGTCTACCGGCGCCGACTTCAATGCCGACATCCATGAGGCCATAGCCACCATTCCCGCCCCGGACGAATCTCAAAAAGGCAAAGTCATCGATACAACACAAAAAGGCTATACAATCAACGACAAAGTACTACGCCACGCCAAAGTCGTCGTAGCACAATAACTTTCCGGACGCACACGAGCATCCAATTGCACAACACAAAACAATGGATAAAAGAGACTACTACGAAGTACTTGGCGTGAGCAAGACTGCCACACCGGACGAGATCAAAAAGGCATACCGCACACTCGCCATCAAGTACCATCCCGACCGCCACCAAAGCGACCCCGAAGACAAGAAAAAGGAAGCCGAGGAGAAGTTCAAGGAGGCAGCCGAGGCTTACGACGTGCTCAGCGACCCGGACAAGCGCCAGAAGTACGACCAATTCGGCCACAGCATGGGCCCGCAAGGATTCGGCGGTGGCGCAGGCGGATTCTACCACGCCGGCGGTATGTCTATGGACGACATATTCGCACAATTCGGCGACATATTCGGCGGACGTATGCACTTCGGCGGCAACGCCGGCACACGTGCTCGCCGCAGCGTCAACCGCGGCTCGGATTTGCGCATACGCGTCAAACTGACACTCGAGGACATCGCCAAGGGCGTTACAAAGACACTGAAGATACCTACAGACGTCAAATGCGACCACTGCAACGGAACCGGAGCCAAGGACGGCACAGCCACCGCCGGGTGCCAGGCATGCCACGGCACAGGCGTGGTCACTCGCGTCCAGCAGACCATACTCGGAGCCATGCAGACACAGACTACTTGTCCAAACTGCCACGGCTCGGGCAAGGTCATCACCGAAAAATGCCCTTACTGCCACGGCACAGGCGTACAACGCCAAGATCGCCAAGTGACATTCTCCATACCCGCCGGCGTCACCGACGAGATGGTCCTGACACTGCGCGGCGAAGGCAACGCCCCTCAGAACGGCGGTGTCAACGGCGACCTGCTCGTAGTCATTGAGGAGCTGAAGCACCCGGAGCTGATACGCGATGGCAACGACGTAATATACAACCTAATGCTTGATCTTCCCACGGCCATACTCGGCGGCAGCGTCGAAGTGCCCACTATCAACGGACGCGCACGCCTGAAAATCGCCCCCGGCACCCAGCCCGGCAAAATCCTGCGTATGCGCGGAAAAGGCCTTCCCGAATATGACAGCCGCAACGTGGGCGATGAGCTTATCAACGTGATGGTATACATCCCCGAGACACTTACGGCTGACGAGAAAGCCGCCGTCGAAAAGCTCCAAGGCTCGGCCAACTTCAAGCCCTCCGAGGAAGACAAGCAACGATTGTTCTCCAAATTCAAACACATCTTTGAAGACTAAGTTCCACATTGGAACTATATAAATATGAGCATATACAGCTCGCATGACGCCCCCGTATGCGGACGGTTTGCCCCGTCGCCTACGGGGCGCATGCATTTAGGCAATATCTATACAGCCGTACTCTCCTGCTATTATGCTCGCCGCAAAGGCGGTCGATGGATACTGCGAATCGAGGACTTGGACCCGCAACGGTCGCGATCCGAATACGCAGACATCCTTATGGACGACCTGCAATGGTTGGGCTTACAATGGGACGGCGAACCGCAATACCAAAGCCGGAGGCACGACATCTACGCCAAGGCACTTAGCCGGCTGTCCGCCCTCGGTCTCGTCTATCCCTGCCGATGCACCCGCGCCGACATTATGACCACCCAAGCGCCGCACCAAAGCGACGGCCACATCGTTTATACCGGCACCTGCCGGCCGAGCACGCCGGTACACGATGCTGCATCTATATCCGAGACACTGCGCATGATGGTACCGCCCTACCCTAATTTTTTGCACAAGAACGGAGACACAAACATCGCCTTCGATGATGTGATACACGGCCATTTGAACGTAAATCTTGCCAACACCTGCGGCGACTTTGTGCTACGGCGGCGCGACGGCGCATGGGCTTACCAATTGGCCGTAGCCGTAGATGATGCGCTGATGGGCGTAACCCAAGTAGTGCGTGGCGAAGATTTGCTGCTGTCCACCGCCGTACAACGATACATCCAAGGCATATTGGGTCTGCCTATGCCATCGGAATACATACACCTGCCGCTGCTGTGCAACCAAGCAGGACAACGACTGTCCAAGCGCGACGGAGCCATGGCTATGGATCAACTGCGACTGCAGAATACGCCCGAGCAAATCATTGGGATGATATGCCTGCACGCCGGACTGGAGACGGAAGAAGTGCTAACTGTTATACAACGCACACAGTAAAATCACTGCACGAAAAGCAAGCATACCGTCCGCTATACAATCTTACTTCTGCCGACCTCGCTCGTATTGTTCGTCTACGATTGTCGCTGTCGGCACACCATCAATCCAACGCCGCAAAGTGGGTACATCCAAGCTGTCCGTTTGCGAATAATAGTCGCCCAAACGCAGTCCTATGACGTAGGCTATGGGCGCGTCAAACATCGCTTCGCGACCGCTGTACGATGCCACCTCCGTAAGTTCGGAAGCCCAATTATCCAAATCGGTGGCCGCCTTGGCTCTCAGCTTTACAGATTTGTCTTGACGACAACGTTCCATCTTACGCCAAAAGTACAGCCAATCGCGAGACAACGGATTGAGGAACAACAGCGTTCCGCCATCTACATAGTATCGGAAAATGCGCTTCATCTGCGGTTCGGACACCGTGTCCATCAGTCCGCGCGGTATAACCACAGCCTTAATAGATGAATCTATCGAGCGAACACATCGAAAGTCGCCGAGCAACGACTCTTCATCATCGTTAAAACTCGATGCAGGCACGCACAAAGTCGGGACAGAATCCGTAGCGGCACTGTCGGACTGAATACCCTTTTGATCATCACTTTTGCTTTTGGTGGTACACGCGGCTACAGCCCACAAGATTCCGACAAACGCGATTGCCGGATATTTGCATCGTAAATTCATATCACTTTAAGTTTTTTCAGTTGTACATAGCAATCGTGCACGGCACGCACATCGGCCGCCCCGTTGTGAGCGTTCTCTAATTCGTGTCCGAAAAGAATGTAATACAATTCGGACAACCTCGGCCACTTGTAGACATACACAGGATGCGGTATAGCGCAAAACGCCGTAGACATCTTCATCGTGCACACCATAGGCATATCGTCAAGCATGTCAGGCAGTCCCAATCGACGACACTCGGCGCCGATGACATTGCGATCAAACCAAATATTATGTCCCACCAAACGGACACACCCCTTAGCATCAGCGGCAAGAGCTTCAAGCGCCTCGGACAACTCAACGCCTTCGCGCAAAGCCGTTGCAGTGTCTATGCCGTGAATATCGACAACTTCCTCAGGAATTATAAAACCGCGTGGACACACTATCATATCGCCATCGTGCACTATCGTGCCCGACCCATCTACTACAAGCCAACTGAGGCGCACCATACGCGGCCAATTCTCGGGACACTCGGTACACGACACTTCGCTGTTGAGCGCCAGTCCCGTAGTCTCGACATCGACCATCAGTACCATCCCATCGCGATTGGGTGCACCATACGTCGTCTCGCCATCACAGACAACGGCGTCCGTATCCTCCTCCGCGCCGTCATACACCCTCGACTGCGGCACACGTCGTACCGACCCGGCAGCAGACATTCCGAATCCGGGCGCGGCATACGTCTCGTACGAACCCACGGATGCGGAACGATGGCGGCATCGATGCCACCGACGACATATCACAACAATGGCAAGGCATACAAGCGTGATGCCCAACACTATTGTATATACCATGTCCTGTTCCATAGCGGACTTTTCTTGGCGTAATACAGCACTTTGGCTGCTGAACAATTAAGTACCAAAAGACAAAGAGAGCCGTCATCGCATGGTGACAGCTCTCTGTATTCGGCGAGTAGCGAATTCGGGAATCGAACCCGAGTCTCCACCTTGAGAGGGTGGCGTGCTAGGCCACTACACTAAATCGCCGTGGTTTTATGACGCAAAGGTACGGCTTTTTCGCGATACAGCAAGAAACAAATGCGTTTTTCGCCCAGTTTTAAGATTTTTTTTGAAAAACCGAAGATCCAATAGCCGTGTACTTCCATCGGCAATAACGGCAATATAAATATTGCATCAGGCTTCGTACAACTTCATTGCCGCTCATTGCCACTACATATTTGGCCGTATGCCACTTTCTACGTACCTTTGCAAAGCCTGATAGACTCACTGTATACAGGCACAAAATCGCACAAAACACATGGACAAGCAATACCCCGAAGGGCTGGTGGAAGCCCTGACCACACTGCGCGACTACTGCGCCCGGAACGACTATAAAGGATGGGACCCCTACGACGGCCTCAACTCGCGCGTATTCCGCGCCATCCCACTGATAGGTCGCAGCGCAATCATACGCCTGTGCTGGATACAGCTTTTCAAGCGCTCGCCGCTGAACCTGCGTCCTCTGCTGCTTGTCCCCAAACAGCACAACGCCAAGGGTGTAGCTCTGGCCGTACAAGCGCATTGCGAGATGTTCCATGCAGTCGAGGCCGACCCGCCATTGGCCGAAGTTCTCGGCACGCAGGATACACTCAAAGCCGAAATTAGTCGTTTGTCTCAGCTGCTTGTCTCGCTGGCCACACCCGGATTCAGCGGTCCTGCATGGGGCTACAATTTTCCATGGCAATGCCGCCGTGAATTTCTCTTTCCGGCCGGACAACCCACAGTTGTCGCCACCAATTTTGCCGTATGGGCGCTACTCGATGCCTACGACATCACCGGCGATGAAACACTGAAAGACACCGCCTGCGCCGCCGCACGCTTCGTTACCGAAGACTTACGCCGTACGCCGCACGCCGGCGGAGTCATTTTGTCCTACTCGGCCATGCCGGGCAATGATACCATATACAATGCCTCGCTACTGGGTTCGCGTCTGCTCACGCGCATATACACCTACACCAAGGACGACAGCCTCCTCGACCTGGCCCGACAATCACTGAAAGCCTGCGCCGCCGAGCAGCGCCCCGACGGCTCGTGGACTTACGGACTGAAGCCCGTCACCGGATGGATAGACTCTTTCCATACGGGCTACAACCTTGACGCATACGCCGATTACGCGCGACTGACCAACGACCATACCTACGATGAAGTGCTGCGGCACGGCCTCGAGTACTACACCACCACATTCTTCGATGCTTCGGATGGCACTCCCTCGTACTATCACGACAAGCGCTATCCCATCGATATCCATTGCCCCGGACAACTCCCCGTAACGCTTGATACAACAAATAGTTATGACAGATATCGACCGCTTGCATTGAAAGTCCTTCGCTGGACGCTGGACAATATGCGCCAAAACAACGGCACCTTCATGTATCAGAAAAAACCCGGCATATCATCGCGCATCCCGTATATGCGGTGGTCGCTCGCCTTCGAGTTGCGATCGCTGGCCGTAACCCTACGCCGCGAGGCTCAGCGCCGCGCCGAAGCCAAGGACTAAGCCACCACCTCAATACCGAGGCACGCCATACATCGCAAAGACGACAACAAGACGACGCTCCCCTCAACCGATTCTTTTCGTGCCCCCGCACACAATTCTTCCGAGTACATACTGCGAAAAAGCGGCAAGACAATATCACTATTTGCGGAAATTTCAGTACCTTTGCACGATAAAAACCACCGGGTCGAACGACACGCCCGGTCTAAATACATTTCTCAGCAATGAAGCAACGCATAGAGAACCTCAGCAAAGAAATACAGGCACTGACAGCCTCCACCCCGGCAGAGGTAGAGGAACTGCGCATCAAATACCTCAGCAAAAAAGGCCTAATCGCCTCGCTTTTCAACGACTTCCGCACCGTCCCCGCCGACCAGAAGAAGGAAATGGGACAGTTGCTCAACCGGCTCAAAGACCTCGCAACAGACACCATCAACGGCCTTCGCGACGCGCTGTCATCCAAAGACGAACTACCGGCAGGCCTTGACCTGACGCGCACACCTTCGCCCATCCCCATGGGCACGCGCCACCCGCTGAGCCTCGTCCGCGAAGAAATCGTTGACATCTTCCGCCGACTGGGCTTCACCATAGCCGAAGGCCCGGAAATCGAAGACGATTGGCACGTATTTTCTTCACTGAACTTTGCGCCCGACCACCCTGCTCGCGACATGCAGGACACGTTCTTCATACAGCGTAGTCCCGATGTGCTGCTTCGCACGCACACATCATCGGTGCAGACTCGCGTAATGGAGCATACACAGCCACCTATTCGCATCATCTGCCCCGGTCGCGTCTACCGCAACGAGGCTATCTCGGCACGCGCCCACTGCTTCTTCCACCAAGTAGAGGCATTGTATGTGGACAAAGGCGTCAGCTTTGCAGACTTGCGACAGACACTGCTGTACTTCGCCCGCGAAATGTTCGGCGCTGACACCAGGATACGCTTGCGCCCCAGCTACTTCCCCTTCACCGAGCCATCTGCCGAGATGGACATTAGCTGTGACCTGTGCGGAGGCAAGGGCTGCGGTTTCTGCAAAGGCAGTGGATGGGTCGAAATCCTCGGCTGCGGTATGGTGGATCCAAACGTCCTCGAAGCCTGCGGCATAGACTCAAAGGAATACACCGGCTTCGCTCTGGGCATGGGCATAGAACGCATCACCAACCTCAAATACCGCGTCAAGGATCTGCGCATGTTCTCCGAAAATGACACGCGTTTCCTGGACGAATTTGCCGGCGCTCACTGATACGCCCGTCCTGTCCATGCCGACTGCCGCGCAACTCCTGCTACAACCTGCGGTATGATGCTCTGCGGAGTCGACGATTCAATGACCCTTCCAATTCCACTCGTATTTTCCCCCGGCATCTGACACCATGTTACACTGCTTGTTTGTTTTTCTCGGAGGTGGCATAGGCTCATTATGCCGCTACGGAATACAGCATATCGGCATCAGTGGAGCCTCATTCCTCTATACGCTGACGGCCAACATCTCGGGCTGTCTCGCCATAGGAATAATATGGGCATTGCTGGATGCATGGCATGCGGACAAAGCTTGGAACTTACTGTTAATCACCGGACTTTTAGGCGGGTATACCACTTTCTCGGCTTTCTCTTTAGACGTTGTGCAGCTTATTCAAGCAGGCAAAGCACTCACTGCCGCCGCATATGTAGCTGCAAGCGTGCTCGGCGGTCCGGCCGCATGCGGCATAGGGCTATATGCCACCCAACGCATAATACGCATTTTCGCATGACCATAGACGAAAAATACAACCAAGTACTCGAAAGACTAAGCCGCGAAATTCCGATGCCGGAAACCGAGCTCCATTATACCAACGGCTACCAGCTGCTTACGGCCGTAATATTGTCGGCCCAATGCACCGACAAACGCATAAATATGGTTACGCCGGCGCTCTTTGCCGCCTACCCCACGGCCAAAGACTTGGCCGCGGCGGACACCGCCGAAATATACGAATACATCAAATCTGTATCCTATCCCAACAACAAGGCCAAGGCATTATCCGGAATGGCCAAGGCGCTCACCCAACGCTTCGGAGGCAACGTCCCTGACAATATGGACGACCTGCTCGACATCCCGGGCGTAGGTCGCAAGACAGCCAACGTCATCCTGGCCGTCCTCTACGGACAGGCCGCCATGGCGGTGGATACCCATGTCTTCCGCGTAAGCAACCGTATAGGGCTGACCGACAACTCACGTACCCCAATCGAAACAGAGCGCACACTAATGCAGCATATCCCGGCACACCTTGTGCCGAAAGCCCACCACTGGCTCATATTACATGGTCGATACGTATGCAAGGCTCGACGCCCGGACTGTGAGCATTGCTACCTCACCGATTTGTGCAAAAGCTACGCGCACACACACCGAATACAAGGCACAAACAACAGCTAAACCGCACACCATGGAACCCGTAGAGGAAACCACCTTCATCGTCATCATCGAAATCCTGGGAACAATATCATTCGCGATCTCAGGCATCCGATTGGCAGCCGCCAAAAATTTCGACTGGTTCGGCGCATACGTCATAGGCTTGGTCACGGCCATAGGCGGCGGAACACTACGCGACGTCTTAATCCAGGCGCCGGTATTCTGGATGGTGTCCTGGCATTACTTGGCCGTCACCGGGTTGTCACTACTTACGGTGCTGTTATTCAAGAGGACCCTCGTCGGCGGATTCCGAACACTATTCCTATTTGACGCCATAGGTCTTGCCCTATTTGTGGTCATAGGAATCGAAAAATCACTCACTTACAACTATCCTATGTGGGTGGCCATCACCATGGGCATAATCACCGGGGCTTTTGGCGGCGTATGCCGCGACATACTCATCAACGAGGTTCCGTTGTTTTTCCGCAAGGACATATACGCTACCGCCTGTCTTGCCGGTGGGATAGTATATTGGCTGATATGGCTGATCGGAATGCCTTCCATAGTTGCACAGGTGCTTTGCGCCGCCACCGTCATCGGCCTGCGCATACTTGCCTTCAAATACAATTGGTCTCTGCCCGCGCTCAAGGTCAAGCCCGAAAACATGCCCAAGGACGACAACCTCGGCACCGGAGACTCATCCCTAAAATCCGATAACAATGACAATTAACCACGACAAACCCCTGATACAGCTGGCCAAATACGCCATTGTAGGCGTTATGAATACGCTTCTTACTCTGGCCGTTATATTTATATGCAAGTCGCTACTGGGGGTCAACCCATACATATCCAATGCATTAGGCTACATCGTAGGACTCATCAACTCCTTCCTTTGGAACCGCTCATGGGTATTCCGCCGCCGCGACGGCAAGCTGTCTCGTCAAGCAATATTGTTCCTCATCGGATTTGCCGTATGCTACGGACTGCAATTCTTCACCGTTTGGAGCCTGAACCAGTCCCCATTCGGCGAAATCGAAATACGAATCTCGAGCTTCACCCTTTCGGGCTACGGCATAGCAACGCTCATAGGCAACGTGGTATACACCGCCTGCAACTTCATATTCAACAGACTGTTTACCTTCAGCCGCCGCAAATAATACGGTTGCCGAACATATCAAAAAAAGCCATACTATGCAACAAATCATCAAGAAACACCTGACACTCCTATTGGTACTCTTAGCCTCGATGGCGACTTTCACGTCCTGCGATGACGATGAAGGATATGCCATTGACGTACGCGACCTCCCTTCACAGGCTTGGGACTTTTTGGATTACTATTATTATGACATTCCGGTAGTCGAAGCATTCTACTACGGCAGCGGTTCGGACGGATACTATCGCGTCAACCTCGCCGACGGTACCGGCATCGGCTTCGATGCATGGGGCAAATGGTACTTCGTATCCGCCCCCTGGGACTCAAGCGTCCCGGCAGGCATAATCCCGCCGCACATAATCAATTTTGTAGGATACTACTATCCTTACGAGGCCATTGTCAGTATCACCATCACCGGATACGGATATGACATCATCTTATCCAATGGCACGGAACTATCCTTCGACCACTACGGCGAGGTTTATGATTAGCCCCAGCCACCCGCTCACTTCGGACAAGCAAAGCACAAAACGCATACGGCATACAACCCTATACCCGGACATCTGCCGTATTTACTCGTCTTTATGTCGTTGTTTATGCCCTTATGGCCTTAACCGGCATAAAATGCCGAATCTATCGCGCCGACTTCTCAAAGCCAACCTGACGTGTGAAAGCCTCGTCAAAGCATATCAGTGTCTCGGTCTGCGAGGCAAATTGTGCGTGCACATTGGACTGCAAAAGCTGGTACAAGTGTTCGTTATCCCGAGCCATAATACGTATTAACAGGTCATAGCGCCCGGACGTCACATTGCAGCTCACCACCTCGGGAATGGCACGCAGTATCTCGATAGCCTCGCGAATCTTGGATGGTTCCATGAGATGGATACCCACAAATGCCGACAACTTGTAGCCCAAAGCCTCGGGATTGACCACACAATCCCAGCGGCGTATTACACCATTGGCCACAAGTCGTTTAATACGTTGATGAATAGCAGCACCCGAAAGATCGCACACGCGCGCTATTTCTTGAAACGATTCACGAGCATTGGTTGCAAGAAGTCCCAAAATCTTCAAATCCAAATTGTCAAATTGTCTTTCCATGAAAGAAAATATTCTGAAAGTAGTAAAAGGTTTGTGCAAAATGCAGCTGTAACTGATGTGTCGATAATTGTATTGCAAATATCGAAACTTATCCGCAAACCACAAACACCCCTTCGCAGATTTTGCGCAATTCTTTGCATTTACACGCCAAATTAAGCATATTTTAACAACTATCTCTCCCCGTTCCGGGTCTACGACGCGACATCGGTGTCAGTTAAAAACTTAAAAATCCGAGATAGAGACGACATACCGGACAACGAATGCCAACACCATCACACGACATTCACGAGAAAAAAAATCAGATTTCAGCGAAAATGTTCGTCAAAACCAAAAATGATTTACTAATTTCGCATTGTCATTTGATGGACATACGCGACCATGGTCGCGCCACGACGACTTAACAATTCGTAACCTATAGACTTAAGTATATGATTTTCAACTTTCGCTTAGTTTCGGACGAAGTAGACAACTTCAAGAGAGAAATCGAGATAGACGCCGACGACACCTTCCTCGACCTCCGCAACGCTATTTGCGATGCTGTACAATATGACCGCTCGGAAATGTGCTCATTCTTCCTGTGCGATGACAGCTGGGAAAAAGAAAAAGAAATCACTTTGGAAGACATGGGTACAGACAGCGACGAGGACACCTACCTGATGGACGAATGCATACTCAGCGACTACCTGGACGACGAAGGCCAAAAACTGATGTTCGTATTCGACTACATGACCGACCGCGCCTTCTTCCTACAGCTCAAAAAAATCATAACCGGCAAATCACTCAAAGACCCGGTATGCACCCTGTCTATGGGCAAAGCTCCGGACCAGCACATTGACATGAAACGCTTCGAAGCCGAAATCGATGCTAAAGCAGCAAAGCAGGCATCCCTCGAAGATTTCGGCGAGGACTTCGACGAAGACGGCTACAACGAAGACGAATTCGACCCGGAAGGTTTCTCAGACCTCACCTTTGACGAACATTGACAACACACAAAGGCTCAGCCTTGCAAAGTCCGACAGCTCCACGCTGCCGGACTTTTACTTTTTTTGAATGCTATGTCTCTGTATTTTAACGTATTTTATATGTGTTATACCAACTTTTAGCTTTATCTTTGTCGTATATATGCATGCCAATGTATTATTGCGACTTTAGCAACACACAAAAGCTTGCAGCTCAAAATATTACCCCATAGATAGCCAATATTCGACGTATAACCGCATCAAACGTTTGCACATGAAAAATTTTACCATTGCCCTATTGACCGCCGCGTCTTTAGCCACGACGTGCTACGCCGAGACTGTCACACTTAAAGGCGCCGAGTACCAAATCACGACTCTGCAAGACCGCGAGCTGGGTCCGGGCGTACGCTATACACGAATACGCATACCGGAATATCCTCTCAATGTCAACATCTTGCGCATAGATGCATCAAATCCCTACAACAGCATCGAGACCACTCAAGCCTCTGACAAACTCTATGGTACCGAGGCTCTGGTAAACGCCGCCAAGAGACAAACTTCAACCGGACATGCTGCGCTGGCGGGCGCAAATGCCAACTTTTGGTGCGTAAACGGACAGCCTCCTTTCAGCGACGAACTCGTAGGGTTGACGTATAACGGCAACCTCCGCAATGGCAAGATTATCTCCGAGACAAACATGCACGCCGACCAATGGAACGGCGGATACAAACACACCGGTATCGTGGGCATAACTCCCGAAGGCTCCGTGCACAGCGGCAACTATTTCTCCTGGGCCGGATACATCAACTCGACAGCCACCGGCGAATTGGAAATATACACCGTCAACAAGACCGTCCGCGACAACGAAGTCAACATCTACAACTCATACTACCCCACCAACCGCCCCTTCAAATGCGTGGATACATATACAGACAACGGCACCACGCATTTCAAGATTGTGCCCAAATGCGCCACCGAAGTCTACCTAAATATCGAAGAAGGACAAAAATGGAACGCCGGAGGCAAGGACATAACCTTCACCGTAGTCAAGGTGGTGCAAGATGCCGGAGCAGGCACTTTGGCCAACTACGACCTTGCTATCGTGGGGCGTGGAGACAAGCGCGAGGCTCTCAACCGCCTCAAACCAGGCGACAAAGTCACCCTACGATACGGATGGTCCGACAAGAACGGCAAACTTATCGAATTTGACAACCTCGTAGGCGGCAACGCCCAGGTGATGAACGCCGGAACACTGACCAAATACAACACATCCGAGACATACAACTCGCAAGTTTACTCTCGCACCGGATACGGCACCGATGACGAAGGCCGTTACCTCTACATCATCGTAATCGACAAAAGCACAGACCCGCGCTACGGCACCTCGGCCGGATGCTCCACCACCGAGATGTGCGCCATAGCACAACACTACGGATGCACATACATGACCAACTTCGATGCCGGCGGAAGCGCCGAAATGCTCGTGGGCAACGCCATAGTCAACAAAACCACCGAGGCTTCGCCCCGCGCCGTAGCCAACGGTATGATAATCTACAGCATCGCGCCCGAAGACAACGAAATTACTCGCCTTGAATTTGCCGACTATAACCTCAAGGCTCCGGTATACGGCACCTACACCCCACGCATCATCGGCTACAACAAATACGATGCCGTGGTAAGCGATGACGTACAGGGCATTGTACTAAGCTGCGACCCCAATGTAGGCACCTGCAACGGCAACGTCTTCTCCGCCGGTGGCATCGGCATGGTGGCTCCGCTCACCGCATCGCTCGGCAGCATTTCCGTTTCCAAAGACATCACCATCGTAGACACACAGATGGCCCTGCGTATCAAGCCCATACTCATCGACAGCCACCGCGAATATCCCATCGAGGCTTCGGCCGAAATCGATGGCAATACCTACACATATAACCCTGCCGGCATCATATGGACAGTGGCCGATCCCTCGGTGGCATTTATCGATGCCAATGGTGTACTCCACGGACTCAAAGACGGCACAACAGACATCACCGCCACCATAGGCCGTTTCAGCGATACAACCCCCGTTACAGTCGAAATAGCCAAAAAACCTTACTACGACTTCTGCTCCTGGGCCGACTGGAAAGCCATGGGCACTGCCGGCATAGTCAACGCCGCCGGAAAGACCGCACTCACCATTTCGGACAATGGCACAATAAACTTCACCTACAAAACCCCGCGCGACCCATACATGTACATCGCTCGCGATATCACCTTTTACAGCCTGCCGGACGAAATATCCTTTGATTTCACATCCTCTATACCGGTGTCAAAGGTTGTCGTAGACGCACGCACGCGGCTTCACTCGCGCACAAACAACATCAGCATCACGGCAAAAGACTCCGAGTCCTTCGCCGCCGAAAAAACCCACCACGTAACATTGCCATGGGATGCCATAGGCGACAAAGACGACCTAATTACCTACCCGGTATCAATGCACCAAATCCGCTTCGTATTTGTCAAGGACGCAGCCAATAAAGGCGACCAAACAGTACAAGTATCTGACGTCAAAGCAACATACAAATACTACGACGGCATAGCCGACGTCGCGACTACCAATGCCGCAACTCTATCCGTATGGCCCAACCCGGTAAGCGGCACTACCTTTACAGTACGAGCCAACGCCCCGATGGCATCCGTATCCATATACAGCCTCGGCGGGACACTTGTCAGCAAAACACCGGCCAACGGCGAAAGCGTAATGCAAGTTGCCACACCCGCTACCGCCGGCGTATATATCGTAGCCGCCAAATGCTTAGACGGAGCCAAGATCTGCACCAAACTCATGGCCAAGTAACGCCATGGGCAATTGTCCATGCGCCCCCCACTATCGACTTAAACCAAGACTACAGACCGGACAAGGACGAGACAAACTACACATCAAGACAACGCAACAACACAACAGCAAAAAAACAAAACCATAACACCCTATAACCTTATGAGAAAAAAAATCCTGCTAAGCGCCTTGGCTTTTACAGCCTGCGTATGGACACAAGCACAGATAGCCGAAGTGTCCGCACCGCGCCCACTGCTTAAGGGCACGCAAAGCGAAATGTATTACCCCGTGCTCAGCGCCGACGGCACACAGCTGATGTTCAGCAAAGCCGATTACTCGGACCTGCGCGTCTATGACTACGCCTCCGGAGCCACTAAGGCAGTGAAAGCTACGCGTCCCGAAGCCTTCCGTGCACGTTTCGTAGGCGACAAAGTTTCCACGACCCGACAAACGACAGGCACCACCGTGAGCGTCAAAGGCTCCAAGCTGATTATCACGGTCAACGGCACAACACACGAATACACGCCAGTAGAATGCTACGCCGGATACTGCTGGCCTTCGCTGTCTCCCGACGGCTCCAAAGTAATGTTTGTCGCCGCCGGCAAAGGCATATATATCACCGACCTTAAAGGCTGCATTCTCAGCCAACCGGGTAAATACGAAGCCCCGGTATGGTACGGCAACAACCACATCGTGGCCATGAACGCCAAAGACGACGGACACCAATACATGTCCTCGCAGATTGTACTGCTCAGCGCCGACGGAAAACAGGTGCAAGACCTTACCAAGCCCGAATCAATGAGCATGAACCCGGCCGCAGCAATCAGCGCCAATCGCGTGGTCTACAACACTATCGACGGACGCCTCTACGAAATGACTGTGACCCTCAAGTGATACATACCATTACACACACCCCGAAACAATTTTAGCGTATTATGAAATACTCCAAAATATTTGCTGCCGCTCTGGTGTCGATGGTATCTATGGGCACCCTCTTTGCCGCACCGGCTTCGGCACAAAACACCAAGAAAATAAAAGTATACATCAATCCCGGACACGGCGGACACGACCCCGATGACCGAAACGTAGTCATCGCTCCATACACACAAGGCGACCCGGAAGGATACTGGGAATCAAACTCTAACCTCGAAAAAGGCCTTGCGCTGCGCGACATGCTGCTCGAAAAAGGCTATGACGTGGAAATATCGCGCGTCACCAACACCTCGGCCGACGACCTGGGCCTGTCCACAATCGTCAATCTGAGTAACAACAGCGGCGCAGATATCTTCTTCTCGATACACTCCAACGCCACCGGCACTGAAGCGCGGCGCAACTTCCCGCTGATGCTGTACCGCGGATACGACAACGAACCGGTAATCCCGAACTCGGACGTCATTGCCAAGATTCTAAACAAGTATCTACTACAGAACAAAGCTACATACTGGACCAGCACCAATATCAACTGTCGCGGCGACTTCAGCTTCTATCCCACATGGCACGGCGCCGGACTGGGCGTATTGCGCGGAAATACACGCGTGAGCATGCTCTCCGAAGGATCATTCCATGATTATATCCCCGAGACTTACCGTCTGATGAACAAGGACTTCTGCTGGATGGAAGCATGGCATTTCCGCAAAGCCATCGATGAGTACTTCAACCAGCCGGGTGTAGACTTCGGAGTGGTGGCCGGACGACTCAACGACAACCGAACACCTCGCGACGGCAGCTATCTGAAATTCGGCGACGACTGGTACGCCACAATCCAGGGCGCAAAGGTCGAACTGATTGACGCAGAGGGCAAAGTCGTGGACACATACACCACCGAGACAAAGCACATCAACGGCTTCTATCTTTTCCGCAAAGTCACCCCGGGACACTACACCGTCAAGGCCTCCTGCGACACCCATTATCCCATAAGCACCGAAATCGATGTCGTAGCTGACGAAATCACCTACGCAAACATGCAAATGGGCAAAATACGCAATACACCGCCCGAAGTAGTGGCATATTCGCCCATGTGGAAAGACGGCGACGAACCGGTGCTGTGCAACTGCCCCGTCATTATCGATTTCAATTGGGACATGGACACCGAGAGCGCCGAAAAAGCCTTCAGCATCTCGCCCGCCACGGCCGGAACATTCTCTTGGGAAGACATCAACCACCGTCTGGTATTCACCCCATCAGAACCTTACAACACCAATACGAAATACACCGTCACCATATCAACCGAAGCCAAGCACCCGGACAATATGAATATGGAAAATCCCTTCACGTTCTCGTTTATGACTACCAACTTCAATTATATGAAGATACTCGGGCAGTTCCCCAAACAGGACGAAAAGGTACACTATTCAAATGCCGCCATCGAATTTCGCTTTGACCTGATACCCAATGTAGCACCCATCCTCAAGCAAATCACATGCACCGACAGCAAGGGCAACAACGTCAGCTTCAACAAGCGCAAAATGACAAACTCGAAGGCCGGCGCCACATACGGATTCTTCCGAATACCATTCCTCAAGGACCTCACCGTTGGCGAAACATACAACCTGACACTTGCACGCGAATTTGCAGACAAGAACGGCATTACCCTCCAAGAACCGGTCAATGTAACATTTACAGCCGTAGATGCCGCCGAAAACACTGCAGGACAAAGCATTATAGACAACATGGAGACACCCGCCGATTACAGCATGGCCGAAGTGGGCAGCCTTAATCTCGAGAGCCAAAGCGTAACCGCAGCCGCCCATCCGCTCGTAGGCAAAGCCGTAGACTTCACCTACAAGTTTAAAGATACCGAAGGAGGCGAAATCCTGTGGGAACGTGCCGAAAGCGCACCCCAAGTCCTCAAGGCCGGCGAAAAAGTAGGCGTACATATCAGTGGCGACCTCACCGCAAACAAAGTTTACCTCGAGTTGACATCCGATGTATCGACCACCTACACATATGTCTGCGATATGGACTTCCTGGGCTGGCGTTACTTCGAAATCCCGGTAACGGTAGAAGCTGATGCTCAGCTCACCGGCATCAAGCTTGTACAAAATCCCTCACAAATGAGCGCCGCAGGCACCTTCGCCGTAGACGACATCAAATACATTGGCAGCGGCGCAGTCGAAGACATAGAATGCACCTCGCTGATCGTACACCCCAATCCGGCAAGCGAATACCTCGTAGCCAATGCCGACTTCCTCATCACAGGAATACGACTGGTCACCGCCTCCGGCATCACAGTGGCACAGACCGAAGGAAATGTGCTCAATGTCAGCGAAATTGCAGACGGAGCATACTTCGCCATCATCAGCAACGGCGCAGGCCAATACACACGCAAAGTTCTGATAAAGCACTGATACATATTTCCATCAACAGGTAAAATCTAAGAACTTTAAGGGCTTTGATGCCCTTAAAGTTCTTAGAAGCTATATAAGGGAAAACATCCTCACGACAACACACATTTACACACACTTCCAAACACTTCATTGATGAAGAGACACATCCTACTAGCCGCAGCAATACTTGGCGTCGCCGTCTCCGCTGCCGCCATCACCATCTCGGCGCCTCAAAAAATCGAAGCCCCCGAAGGGTCGCACCACCCCGTCCTAAGCCCCGATGGAAAGACCTTGCTATTCAGCACCCAAGACCATACCGGGCTGAAAGCAATGGATCTGACCACAGGCGGTATTGCCACCATCGACACCGATGCCGCCGCCGGTTTCGCCCCAATATTCAACGCCGATGGCACCAAAGTATTCTATCGCACCGCCATGCTCGTCGATGGATTACTATGCCACGATGTGCGTAGCTACAACATAGCCAAAGACGCCAAACCCGTCAAGCTGCAATCATACAGCCGCAAAACGCCCTCCAATCTCAACACCGTCAGCGCAAATGACAACTACGCCTTTGCAGACTACCGCGACATCTTAGTCTGCCATAACGGCGTCACAACCAAAATCACGCCCTTGTCCGATGCACACTCTTACTTGTGGGCTTCGCTATCGCCCGACGGCACACATCTGCTGTTCTGCGAACCTTTCGAAGGCGTATTCGTAGCCAATGCCGATGGCACACAACCGCAGCGTATAGCATCAAAAGGCGATTTCCCCGCATGGCTCTCCAACAACATGGTAGCTTACGTAGTCACCCATGATGACGGATACGTGGTACTTGACAGCAAATTATGCGTAGTCAATATCGTCTCCGGCCAAACCACCGATGTCACAAATGCCGACACCCTCGTGGGCGAAGCCGCCGCCGCTGCCGGAAAAATCGTATACTCCGACCTGCAAGGGAACATGTACCTTATCCACGTAAGCGAATGACAACCATACGCACACCACGAACTATGACCATACAAATGAAACGCATAATATTATTGCTGTTGGGAGCACTCGTTGTCGCTTCCGGAGCATACGCCAAACGTATGTCCGAACTCAAGATTTACATCAACCCCGGACACGGAGGTTACACATCGGACGACCGCCCCATCAGAATTTATCCCTTTGAGCAAAACGACACACTCGGATACTGGGAATCCAAGTCAAACCTATACAAAGGTCTGCACATGTATCACATATTGGACTCCCTGGGTGCAACGCCATACCTGTCGCGCATCAAGAACACTCAAGCTGATGACCGAAGCCTCAGCGGCATCGCCGCCGAAGCCAACTCCCTGGGCGTTGACCTGTTCTTCTCGATACACTCCAACGCCGGCGAGAATGTCAACTACCCGCTGATGCTCTATCGCGAAAGCACCATAGGCACACCGCGATACCCCGAAAATATAACCCTAAGCAAAATCGTGTGGAAAAATCTCCACAGCCGCAAACTGGCCATCTGGACACGCGACACCGAATACGTGGCCGGCGACCTCACATTCTACCAAAACATGTGGCAAGGCGGCTTGGGCGTACTACGCACTCTCTACACCGTGGGACTGCTCTCCGAAGGCTCGATGCACGAACACCGTCCCGAGGCACACCGACTGATGAACGATGACTACAACTGGATTGAAGCATGGCTCTTCGTCAAATCCATCATGGAGTTCTATGACACAGAAGACAAATTCGTCACAGGCAACATCGCCGGTATCATCTACGACGACCACAACCTGCGCGAAAAACTCTATCCCTCCAACTTCACCATGTACGGACGCGACAAAAACGCTCCGGTCAACGGTGCATACGTTCAACTGATTGATGCCCAAGGCAAAACCATCCAAACACGCACAACCGACAATATGTACAACGGCGTGTACGCATTCCGCAACGTCACCCCGGGCACATACACTGTTCGCGTCAGCCGTGACGACTACTACACCGAAGACAAGACAGTCACCGTCGTCGCCAACGACATCGTCTACCAAGACTTCCCGATGATGCTCAAGCGCGAATATCCGCTCGCGGCCACCAAGTACGCACCCGCTCCGGCAGATGGCGAACTCGTCTCCTGCTCTTCATCCATAGACTTCGAATTCAACACCGATGTAGACCAAGAATCCTTCGAGAAAGCCTTCAGCATCATCCCCGAAGTCAAAGGATACTTTGTCTTCAGCGAAAGCTACCACAAAGCATCCTTCGTCCCCGAACTGTCTCTCGAACGCAACACCACATACACGGTCAACGTAGATGCCTCAGCCAAGACCGCTGACAGCCGATATAGCCACCCGCAGATGGAACAGCCCCTGACTTTCACTTTCACTACCAAAAACCGAGACCGCCTCGAAGTCATCGACCAATTCCCGGCTGACGGCGGCACGGTACACTATGCAACACCGACGCTCGAATTCCGTTTTGACAACACCATCAACACCAACGGAGTATACGATGTAATAACCATCACCGACAGCAAAGGCAACGAAGTGGCCGTCAACAAACGCACATCCAAATTCAACCGACTCACCAACGGATACGGCAACGCCATATTCGCCATCACCGGCGACCTCGTCCCGGGCGAAAAATACCACGTCAAACTCTCCGGAACACTCCGAGACACCGAAGCACTGCCTCTGGGCACCGACATTGAGTACGATTTCACAGCCATAGATGCCACTGCCGAAGCCGAACAGACTATCGTCGAAGACTTTGAAACAGCCGCAAACTTCATCGTAGACCCTGAACAGACATCCGGAACAGCCGCTAATCCAACGGCGACACGCTCCACCGCAGTCAAACTCTTCGACAAAGCATCGGGACGCTTCACCTACAAATTTGCCGACAGCCACGGCGGAGCCATTGTCTGGAAATACACCGGCGAACCACACCCCTACAACACCAACGACATCCTGGGCATGTACATCAACGGCGACTTCAACAACCACGAACTTTACGTGGGCGTTGCCTCCGGTACAAACATCAAGTACAAAAAAGTCTGCGACCTCGACTTCATCGGATGGCAATACCGCGAAGTCATCCTCGACAACCTCGAAAAAGACTTCTGCCCCTTCCTGCTCAGCGAAATCAAAGTCGTACAGCAAACGAGCCCCATCACACAGAACGGAGCCTTCAACCTCGACAACATCTCATTCCGTAAAGGTTCCGGCGGCGTGAATGACATCACTACCGATGCCGAAGCATCCTTTGCCGTGCGCATCGACGGACGCCGCATCCTAATCGCCGATGCGCAAGCCTCGACCACCGCGGACGTATACGCAGTAGATGGCACACTGGTAGCCTCCAAAACCACCGATGCCTACGGCGTCGCCTCCATCGATGTACCTGCCGCCGGCATCTACATCGTACGCGTCGCTGCCACCGCCAC
>ERZ780208.448-NODE-448-length-42496-cov-6.368087_pt1 | contig 42496 bp, 27 predicted proteins | sample MGYA00511167_ERZ780208 | MGnify/ENA primary metagenome ERZ780208 (study PRJEB29588, sample SAMEA2159202) | human gut metagenome | biome: human gut; feature: human-associated habitat; material: faeces | place: Denmark | collected 2008/2010 ...
ATAAAGTTATAAAAACTTAAATATCAGAGAGTTATAAATTATTCAGTAAACACTATTTAATCTACTGATGATAACCCAAAAAGTGTAATCGACGATGATAACAGAAAAAGGGTGTACCACTTTTACATGACACACCCTATTTCCTTCAATTTAATTTTCACAAATCGCTGCCGTCATACGGCAGGACACGTTTTTAGTCCCAATCGTCCCAAAGATTGTTGTTGTTGTTCTGCTTTGAGTCGGCCTCGCCTCCGGTTGCCGGAGTCTTGTCATCCGGTGTTGTATGTACACCAGAGTTATCGCCACCAGAGAAAGAACCCAACAGAGACTCTATCTCCAAATCAACAACAGTAATCTCCGGCTTTACATATTTCTTCTTTGCCATAATTGTTCTCTTAGTTTAAAGATTAATACTTATTTTACGACTACCTTGCTGCCATTCACGATATACAGACCTGCAGCGACGGGGATTGAAACCTCACCGGCCGAAACGGCTACATTCTTTACCAGAGCACCGCCAGCTGTATAGACCTTGACGTTCTGAGCCTTGTCCGAGTTGACTGTGATGACGCCGTTGCCGCCTTTCACTGCGAACGCGCCAGCAGCCTTTTCTACGGTGTTGATGGCCGTAACCTCATTGTCATTCTCGTCCAGGATTCCCAATTTGTAGGACTTGGCTGAAGAGCTTGTAGAGGGGATGAAGCCCTCTCTTCTCACGTAAGCGCGGGTCGGGTTGAAGACGACTCCGTCTGTCATTCTTACGAACTCACCGTTCTGGAATCCATAGATTGAATAACGGCCGGCCTCAAGCTCTGACGCAGTCTGCTTCTTGAACGTTCCGCAGAGAGAAGCGCCGACACCTTCCATCGACTGCTCCAATGATGCAAGGTTTGCAGAACCGGTAGCATTGAACTTCACATTTTTCAGATTGAAAATCTGACCGTTCACTGCCTCTCCGAACTTCAGGATGTAAGGCTGGTTTGCCTCCATTCCGCCACTGACATACTTAAACCAGTAGGTTCTATTGTCGCCATTCTCCTCAACCTTGTTGAACTGAAGGAGTTTGCCGTTTGTGCCCAATATACTGCCAAGCTCAGACTCGCTTACGGCGAAAGGCAGACAGATTGTTGAAGCGCCTTCGGCGGCCACGTTAAATGTACGGTTGTAGCTCACGCTCTCTGCCTCAAATGCCTCATGGATATAGATAGGTGTTCCATCATTGTAAACCGTTGCTTTCTTGCAATACCAGTCTGTGCCGTTAGTAGTGTAAACAACATTCGGCTGTGCGTTTGATACTTCGACATCTGCCAAGAACTCAGCGGCATCAGCGTCAGTAACATAATAGAACGCACCGTTGAGATCTTTACTCCATGGGTCATTACCATTCGTGGTGATAGCGCCATTGGCGTTGATATTCACAATACGTTTTTGACCTTCTTTCAGGTTTGCGGAATATGCCTTTACCTCATAGAGCTTATAATCTGAACCCTTGCTGACGATTCCGTTAACAACATTCACGCTGAACTCATTACGGAGAGTGGCGTTGTTGTAGATATTGGGATAAGTAGCAACCTTCGAGCCATCTACTGACGCGGTGGTTCCGTCGCTGGCATAAACATTATATAATGTACCGGAAGGATTGGCGATACTGTTCTTGACACCTCCTGCAACAGTAGTGGTTGCGACTGTTCCGTTTTGTCCTGCACCAACTGTTACGTTGCTGATCTTGCCTTCGTTGTCTCCGACAAGCGTGCAACCGCCATATAGAACAACATTGGAAATCGTTCCGTTGTTAGTGCCGAAGAGAGCCTTGGTGCGACCATCCATACCTGTGATAGCCTTACCGGCACCATCAAACGTATAACCCGCAGCAATGTCCATTGAGAATTCAGCATCGGTGATTGTGATGTTATCTTTCAACTGCAGATCAGTATAGTTACGGCAGCCGGGGTGTTCCTTTTCTGATGTTACAGTAGTAACGTCAACGTCCTTCTTCTCGTCATTCCAAGCAACAGACTTAATAGTCCATGTTCCGCCATTAAGTGCTGCGTTCAAATAGCTTTGAAGATTCTCATTTGCAGCCATCAGTTCTTTGCCTGTGACATAAGCATTGTTCTTAACCATTGAGGTTACTGTCGTCTCTGACAAGGCCCAGTTAGAAACAAAAGAATAAAGAGATCGTATTACTCTTGAATCCTTTGCAGTTGAGGCCAGCTCTACGTCTAAATATTTCGGAGAATATGTGCCATTCGCTTCTTTAATATAGAAAGTTACTCCCCAAATCTCTTTATTGTCACCAAATAGAGTAGAACTATTATTTATGTCTTTAGAGTTTATTGTTATAGCATCTTTAATATCTTGGGTTGGAGAATATATATATAATTCCGTAATTTCATCCGCGTCTGTAACACGCTTGATTTTCAACTCAAAGCCAGTCCTCTCGTCAACGCTTTTCTTATAATCGTTATAGAAAGCGAGAAATGCATCTTTTTCGTCCAAACCTGCTGTAAATTTGCTTTCTTCCTTTTTCAAAGGTTCTTCTTTTCCATAAGTGGTCTGAAGAAAACCTGCACTGGTCTTGGCGTCAGCCAAATTTTCTTCATACACTTTTACTTTCGCAAGCGAGTCTTTTACGGCTGTGAGCTCTGCAAAAGAACCGATCTTTACTTGTGCGTGGCCATTGGCAGCACAAAAAAGCAATGCAAGTCCTAAGTAAGTAGACTTTTTCATTTGTTTACATCTTTTTTATTAGTACTATTGATAGATAATTTGTCGTTTAAAAATCGGGACAAAGTTACAACAATAAAGTATTACTACCCCCCCGATATGTTAAAATAACATAAGAAGTGTAAAACAACACATTAACGGCTCGTTTAATTGATTTATGATAAGAAATTCCGGTTGGAGCGCCATGCCAATCCCGTGGCATCATGGCCGTGAGATTAAGTCCGCCGCTCCAGGTCATAGCTCATTAATGATTCGTGGAAAGCTCCCGCCGCATTAATAGCGAACAAGCCCCGGAGTGCTTCTCCGAGGCTTGTCTGCTGTTGGTAGTCGATAGGGGAATCGAACCCCTATGCCAAGATTGAGAATCTTGTATCCTAACCATTAGATGAATCGACCATCTGTTTTTTTAACGTAAGTCTCCACAAGAGACTTCCATAACGCATCATCGCTCAAATGCGGTGCAAAGGTAATACATTTATTTCATTCCCGCAAATTTTTCGACAAGAAAGTTAACCGACCTTCAATATATCACGTATATCTAAGTATATCTCACCGCATGGCACTTACCCATCATGACATGTCGGACCGTTCCAGGTTCATGGTTATCGGCAATCCGGAATTTGAAGCATCAAGCCGCGCACCCTTTTCTTCAGCACTCTTCAATCTTCCAGTCAGAGATGGTTTTCGTATTGCTGTCGAAGTTGATGCCGATTTTCACGACAGGCAAACCAGAAAGAGAGAAGCGTGACGGATAGTCCTTGAGATTGATCTGGCTGATTGCATCGGCGGCCGACCGATCGAGTTTCAGCTCAATGACATAAAGCTTTCCGACGGCCTGCATAACGATGTCAACACGACCGTGCGGCGTGCGCACCTCTACGTCGACGTACATGCCGAAAAGCGAGAATATCACGTAGAACAGCTGCTGATAATGTCCTTCGTAGCCGGTGTTGTCGCAATATGGAACCGTGAGCAGGAACTGCTGCATCAGACTGAGCGCACCGTCCATGTCGTTCCGCAACATCTGACGGTACATCCTTCCGACAAGCGTCAGGCCCTGTTCCGAGCGTGTCGCAAGATAGTTCGGCAGAAGACATTCCATCAGTCCCACGCGTATCTCTATGTTCGGAATGTCGAGAATATAAAGACCGGTATATTCGTCCTTCTCCTTTATGGTCAGATAGCCGCTCTGATAGAGCAGCGGGGTTATGTTCAGGAGGCGTTCCGTCGGTGCATCGAACGTAGAGGCATACGCCTCCCGCTGGCCTATCTCCTGGGGTATGACGTCATACTTGCGCAGCATCTCTATGAGATATGTCGGGGTGCCGCTGCCGAACCAATAGTTGTCGATTTTGTTTCTGAACAAGGCGTTCAACAGGCTGAACGGATTATATATATCTGGCGAAGGCCACGTGAAATGATAGCCGTCATATTTCCTTTTCAGTTTCTTCACCGTCTCGTCATACGTCAGCCCGATTTCCGAGGCAAGATGGTCTATATGACCGTCCATCTGACTGAGCATTTCCTCCTCGGTTATGCCGCAGATGGCCGCGTATGCCTCATCCATGCTGATATTCACGATATTGTTCAGCTCGCTGAAGATGCTGAGCTGGGAGAATTTCGTTATGCCCGTGAGGAACACGAAGCGCAGATAAGGGTCGCAGGCCTTCAACGGAGAATAGAAATTGCGCATCACATTACGGAGCACTGGCAAGTCACGCTCCTCGTGTATCACGTCGAGAAGCGGGGCGTCGTATTCGTCAATGAGCACGACAACCTTGCGTCCGGTCTGTTCGTTGGCACGTATGATGAGCGCCGTCAGTCGGTCATTATTGTCGACAGCCGGCTCGGTTATGCCATATTGTTTTTCATAAACAGCCAATCTGTTACCAAGATAACGCTCCAGACCATCCTTATCCATGTGCTTGCCAAGGCTCATGTCAAAATGGAGCACCGGATATTCCGTCCATTCCGTTTCAAGTCCGTCTATGGCCAATCCCTTGAACAGCTCCCGGCGTCCCTCAAAGAAACTGCGGAAGGTGGAAGTCAACAGAGACTTTCCGAAGCGGCGGGGACGGCTGAGAAAAAAATATTTGGCGGAACTGTGCGCCAGATTATATACATATTCAGTCTTGTCTATATACAGATAGCCCTCCTCAATGATATCTGAGAATGTCTGTATTCCGACCGGACACTTTTTTAGCTGCTTCATTTCCATGTTCTTTTGATTTAACTGTGTTACGTTCGCAAAGATACGACTTTTTCTCGAAAGCACGAAACAAATCCCCAACAGCTTCCTCAAAAAAATCTTCGCGTCCCGGCGTTTTTGCATCTTTGCTTTGAAAACTATCCGATAATCACGGGAAGCGCCACGGTGTGACGTCTCTACAACTCCCGTCATCCGCTCTGTAGTGAGGGATGTATCAAAATGGCTACATGGTGCTTGGCAGCGAAAAAAAAAATGGCTTATCCTGTGCTATCACTCGAAATGTCGGATGAACCCCAAAAAATTGTCCTGCAATGTGGTTCTGCAAAACACACTCTTAGGTCAGGCTCTCAACTGTTAAAAACTCGGAAGTATTCGGACAAATGCCTTCAAATCCTTGCAATATTCAGAAATTAAAATCATTCGGGCGCAAATTCGCGAGTTTTGCGCGTGCATATTTAAGCCCCTGACATACTGTCTTTTACAACGATATTCGCCGAAGTGTGCAATATTTTGTGCGGTTTCTTTCTGCCGTAAGGCCCTTATGACATTGCAACGGGGCGCCCGTTGCAACGCGGCGGGGCCGCTATCGCAGTGCGACGGCGGCCTTATCGCAACCCCGGGAGGCCCTCCTTGGTCGGCAACAGCCTCACCTGAGTCGGAAAACGGAGCTGCGGTGTCAGAATTTTGGCTTCGCTCCGTTCTATTCTGCACGTTTCCGAAGTGTTAAATTCTTGCTATTTTCTTTGACGAAAATAAATGTAGGAATGAAGGTCGGAACCATCGACAGCGATCATCAATGGCGTTGTGGCACGACAGTTTTGTGACAGAAAGTATTGTTTCTGAAGATAAAATGTGTAACTTTGCAGCTCTCAATATAAACAAAACGATATTATTTTATGAAGAAACTATTACTTTTTGCCTGCATCATGGCTCTCACTGCCTCGACGATGGCACAGGACGTCAGACGCTCCCGTGTGCGTGGCCGTGCCAAAGCCTCTGTTGAAAAAGTCATGCTCCGCGACAAGGCCACGGCTAACCGACCGGCCCGTGTACCTGGTGTCAATGCCATCACGGAAACGCCGGCGGGCAAATTGACGGACAACATGTCTCTCTCGTGCTACGCCCTCTATCCACGTGGTTTTGAGATATATGAACGCCGTGCTTCCGGCAAGGTGTCTGCCATCGTTGAGGGCGACGACGGATGTGTCTATGTCAAAAATCCTGTGGCCGTATATCCGACGGGAGCATGGCTCCGCCTGGAGCGAGGCGAGAAGGACACGCTGATAGCCCGTCTGCCGCAGAGCGCCACGGGACTGATGGAAGATGGAGGAGAGACGTTCCGCATCAATTTCGACCGCCTCGACTTTGACGGGGATGAGGGCTACTATTATCCGTCGTTTGGCGAAAGCGAGCTCAAGTTTGTCTATCGGGACGGAACGCTCAGCGCCGTTGGTGATCTGGACACAAAGAACACGGACGGCGAAATGACGACCATGCTCGGTCTTACGTTCGACAACATCGGGCCGGACGATCCCGATGAGGCTTGGGTATGGTTCGGTGTGGCCGACATCACGGTGCGTCCTCAGACGGAAAAGCCTCTGGAGCTGCCGGACGGAGTCGTGGCCCAGCGGAAAATCATGACAGCCGGTGGAACCGAACATCCTGTGTGGATGGCCACTGACGGCAATACCGTCTACTTCCGCACGGATGACGCTCCGGGCTATGTCAGCGGCAGGGTGCTTAATGACGAAGTGGTCTTTTATAGCGGCCAGTATCTTGGTATCGCCGGCGATTCCCACTGCTATTTCTTCGGTGGGACATCTGAGACTCTCTTTGACGAGGACTATGGAGAATATACCCGTGTGCATATGGGCAGCCGTCTGGTTTTTGACTGGCAGAAAGACGGCGTCCTGATGAAAGCCGACAGCGTCTATATTGTCAACGAAGGCGATGGGGCGCACTATTCGCGCGCTTACTATACGGCACCTGTCATCACGGATTATGCCTCGGCAGAGGGAACACCGGCCAACCCGTCGATAGAACGGTTCACGAAGTATGACGAATTTGACGAATACGGAGTGCTCGTAGCCAACATTCCCGCAACGACTGTCGACGGCAATCAGATCAGCCAGATAGACCTTTATTATAATGTATATGTCGACGACCGGACCGAACCGTATGTCTTCAGCAAGGAACTATATGAGATTGCCGATGCTGAAATGACCGACGTTCCCTATAGTTATGACAACGGTTATGATATTGAGGTAGACGGAGAGAAGCACACGATAGTCTTCTACGAGGACTTCAGCCGCATGGGCGTCCAGACGGTCAGCATGGCCGGTGGAAAAACATTCCGTTCGGCTGTGGTATGGACCGATGGAACCGTCAGCGGCATCAGCACCGTCGGTGCGGCCGATGCCACTGCCGGCCGGATGTTCGACCTGAGCGGTCGCCGTGTCAACGCGCCGTCACGCGGACTTTACATAAAGGCTGTCACTCAGGCTGACGGCACTGTCCGGATGGTGAAGTCTGTCGGAAAATGACCTCCCGACAGTTGTTCTTAGGAACATGATTTCACGCACTGCAGCTTAACATAATCACATACCGTAGCGGAAATGAATCCGTCACTGCATGTGATTATGTTACGGCTGCAGTATTTATTTTTATATCGTTTCATTCCTTATCCGCAACAGTTTTCAAATCAAATTTGTTTTCCGTTCAGTTTTTTTGCGTACCTTTGCAATGGCTAATCAGCATACGGCAACATACGGATAAAACTTCCGTTGCGACGGCGTGCGTTGATTGAAATATGAAATAGACCAAACTTAATAATACTACGTATCGGTATAACGGGCCTTACAGCCCATTACTTTTAAATGAAAAAGGTTAAACGATATGAAAAAGAAAATCCAGTTCAGTCTCGTCTATCGGGACATGTGGCAGTCTTCGGGTAAGTTCCAGCCACGCAAAGATCAGTTGGAGCGCATCGCTCCGGTAATAATTGACATGGGATGCTTCTCCCGTGTGGAGACCAACGGAGGCGCCTTTGAGCAGGTCAACCTGCTGGCGGGCGAAAATCCCAACGAGGCCGTGCGGGCCTTCTGCCGCCCGTTCAACGAAGCCGGCATCAAGACCCACATGCTCGACCGCGGTCTGAACGCCCTCAGGATGTATCCCGTGCCCGACGACGTGCGCCGCCTTATGTATAAGGTGAAGCACGCCCAGGGAACCGACATCACCCGCATCTTCTGCGGACTCAACGACGTGCGCAACATCATCCCCAGCATCAAGTGGGCCCTTGAGGCCGGCATGACGCCGCAGGCGACGCTCTGCATAACGACATCGCCCGTCCATACGGTTGAATACTACAGCGACATAGCCGACAAGCTGATTGCCGCCGGAGCCCAGGAAATCTGTCTGAAGGACATGGCCGGGATCGGTCAGCCCGCCATGCTCGGCGCACTGACAAAGGCGATAAAGACCAAGCACCCCGACATATTGATTCAGTATCACGGCCACTCCGGTCCCGGACTGTCGATGGCCAGCATCCTCGAAGTGTGCAACAACGGCGCCGACATCATCGACACCGCCATCGAACCGCTGTCATGGGGCAAGGTCCACCCGGACATCATCTCCGTTCAGAGCATGCTGAAGAACGAGGGATTTGACGTTCCGGAGATAAACATGAACGCATACATGCAGGCCCGCACGCTGACACAGGAGTTCATCGACGAATGGCTGGGCTATTTCATCAACCCCGCCAACAAGCACATGTCGTCGCTGCTGCTCGGATGCGGTCTGCCCGGAGGCATGATGGGCTCGATGATGGCCGACCTCGGCGGCATCCGAAACGTCATCAACGGAATCCTGCGCGGCAAGGGTGAGCCGGAACTGACGATGGACGACATGCTCGTCAAGCTGTTCCAGGAGGTTGAATATGTCTGGCCGCGCGTGGGCTATCCGCCACTCGTCACGCCGTTCTCACAGTATGTCAAGAACATCGCGCTGATGAACCTGCTCACGATGACACAGGGCAAGGGACGCTTTGTGATGATGGACGACTCGATGTGGGGCATGATTTTGGGCAAGAGCGGAAAGGTTCCGGGCGAGATAGACCCGCTGTTCCACGAGCTTGCCGCCAAGCAGAAGCGCGAGTTCACCGACGCCGACCCCCATACGCTCATCCCCGACGCGCTCGACACGTTCCGCAAGGAGATGGCCGACAACGGCTGGGACTGCGGACAGGACGACGAAGAGCTGTTCGAACTGGCCATGCACCCCGAGCAGTACCGCAACTTCAAGAGCGGACAGGCGAAGAAGAACTTCCTCGCCGACCTGCAGAAGGCCAAGGACGCCGCACTCGGCTCACAGCTCTCACCGGAAGAGCTCGCGGCTTTCAAGCACGCCAAGGCCGACGCCCTGACAGCACCGCTGGCCGGACAGGTGTTCTACGAGTTTGCCGGCAACTGCGAGTGCAGCCCCTGTCTCGAACCTTTCGTCGGTCAGGAATACAAGGAGGGCGACACTTTCTGTTACATACAGGCCAAGTGGGGCGAGATTATCCCCATCCCCGCGGCGCTCGGCGGAAAGCTCGTCGAGGTCAGCGCCAAGCAGGGAGCACGCGTCCGCCGCGGCGATACGCTGGGATGGATTGAACGCAAGGAGCAATAGACAGCATGTTAAGGACCTTAAGGACAAATGACCTTAAGGTCCTTAATGTCCTTAAAGACCTTAAAGACCTTAAAGACCCTAAGGACCTTAAAGTCTCTAAAGGCTTTAAAGACCTTAAAGTCCCTAAAGACCTTATTGTTATTATCATTGTCCATGGACTATCAGAAAATAATAGACCGCTACTACCCCGAGGATGACGCCCTCCGTAACATCCTCGTCACCCACAGCAGAGCCGTGGCCGACCGCGCGCTGCTCATCGCCCGCCGCCATCCGGAGCTGGCTCTTGACCGCGCGTTTCTCGAAGAGGCCGCCATGCTCCACGACATCGGCGTCTGCCGGACGGACGCCGCCGGCATAGAATGTTTCGGAACTGAGCCCTACATCCGCCATGGAGTGATCGGGGCCGAGATGATGCGCGCCGAAGGCTTTCCCCGTCACGCACGTGTCTGCGAGCGCCACACCGGCACCGGAATCACACGCCGGGCCATCGAGGAACGCTCGCTGCCGCTGCCGCTTCAGGATTTTCTGCCCGAAACGCTGGAGGAACAGGTCATCTGCTACGCCGACAAGTTCTTCTCCAAGTCCCATCTGGATCGCGTCCGCACCGTCGAACAGGCCGCCCAGAGTCTCGAAAAGTTCGGTGAGGAGGGCGTCAGGCGCTTCCTCGGCTGGGCCGCGATGTTCGAATGACAGAGCTGCAAAAACCGGAGCGCCGGAGCGCGGCGCCATGCCGGATTACAAAAGAAGCACTGCCGGATTATAAAAGAAAAGGCGGGAACTAACGTTAAACTATCGAAAACCGACTGTTTTTAACTATTTTATAAGTAATTTTGCAGCCGTGAGAAAAAAGACATTGATATTCTTGATGCTTTTCGCCTTCGTTTTTGTCTGGGCGGAACTTCCTCCTGCGCTCTTTTCCGGCATGGTGAAGGGCGCTTCTGATGTCGATTCTCTCGCGCTGAAAACCGACAGTGCGGCTGCCGAACCAGTGGTCCGGCGTGACTCCGCGGCCGTAACGGCTGATTCATTGAAAGGTGACACCATCACGACCGACTCCTTGACGTCCGCGCTTCCGGCCGGACCGGACACGACGAAGATGGACTCCATGCAGCTGGCCATATACCATTATAATAAGGCCATCGACGATTCGCTGGCTCTTGACAGCGCCAACCGGCAGCGCAAGAACGGAATCGACGCCCCCGTGACATACTCGGCGGAAGACTCGCTCGTCTTCGAGTCGGCCACGGGAAAGGCTTATCTCTATGGCAACTCCCACGTTGTCTATGAGGATATGGACCTCGTGAGCGACCGCATCAACATGTGTCTCGACAGCAGTCTGGTCCACGCCACCGGCACAAGGGACACCACAGGCCAGATGTTCGGCCTCCCGATCTTCAAGATGGGCAGCGACACGTATGAGAACGACACCATGTCGTTCAACTTCAAGACAAAGAAGGGACTCATCAAGGATGTCTATACGCAGCAGGAGGACGGCTTCATGACCAGCGAGCTGTCCAAGCGCAACTCCAACGGAGAGATTTTCCTCCAGCACGGAAAGTACACGACGTGCGACAGTCCTCACCCGGATTTCTACATCGCCCTCTCTCGTGCGAAGATGCGGCCGGGCAAGGACGTCGTCTTCGGACCGGCCTATCTCGTCGTGGCCGACGTTCCGCTGCCGCTGGCCATACCCTACGGCTTCTTCCCTTTCTCCAAAAGCTACTCCAGCGGATTTATCATGCCGACCTACGGAGACGAGACCGAACGCGGATTCTATCTGCGTGACGGCGGATACTACTTTGCCATCAACGACCGGATGGACCTCAAGCTCATCGGCGAGATATACACAAAAGGCTCGTGGGGACTATCCGCCGCCACGAACTACCGCAAGCGCTACCGCTACAGCGGCAGCTTCTATGCCAGCTATCAGAACACCATCAACGGCGAGAAGAACATGCCGGACTACATGAAGCAGACCAGCTTCAAGATTCAGTGGAGCCACCGGCAGGACGCTAAGGCCAATCCCTATCGCTCGCTGTCGGCCAGTGTCAACTTCGCCACGAGCAGCTATGAGCGCAACAACCTCACCAGCATGTACAATCCGCAAAGCTATACGCAGAGCACGCGAACGTCATCGGTGAGCATGAGCAACACCTTTTCAAGCATCGGACTGACCCTCAGCACGACGGTCAACCTCAACCAGAACATGCGCGACACCACCATAGCCATGACGCTGCCGGACCTGAACGTCTCCGTCAGCCGCTTCTACCCCTTCAAGCGCAAGAAGATGGTGGGCAAGGAGAAGTGGTATGAGAAGATATCGATGTCCTATACGGGACAGCTCAGCAACTCCATAAGCACGAAGGAATATCTCCTCATGCACTCCAGTCTGACGCGCGACTGGCGCAACGGTATGCAGCACAGCATTCCGATCAGCGCCAACTTCACCCTGTTCAACTACCTGAACATCAATCCGTCGTTCAACTTCACCGACCGCATGTACACCACGAAGATCATGCGCTCATGGGACGGAGACGCCCAGCGTGAGGTCACGGACACCATAGACGGCTTCTACAACATCTACAACTGGACGATGAGCGTCAGCGCTTCGACCAAGCTCTACGGTACGTATGTGCCTTGGAAGAAGCTCTTCGGTGACAAGATTGTGGCCGTCCGCCACGTCTTCACGCCGCAGGTCAGCTTCAACTACGCCCCGGACTTCAGCACACGGCGCTACGGCTACTATGAGTCCTACCAGCGCACGGACGCCAACGGCAATGTCTCGCTCGTGGAATATTCGCCCTACTCCAACGGCCTCTACGGTGTGCCGGGCCGCGGAAAGACGGGAAGCATAGCGGTGGACATCTCCAACAACATCGAGATGAAGGTGCGTTCGGACCGCGACAGCTCGGGCGTGAAGAAGATTAGCATCATCGACGAGCTGGGAGCCAGCATGTCATACAACATGGCTACGGACATACGCCCGTGGAGCGACCTCAGCACACGTCTGCGTCTGAAGCTGACGAAGAACTACACCTTCAACATGAATGCGGTCTTCGCGACCTACGCCTACGAGCTGGATGAGAACGGAAAGCCGCGCCTCAGCGAGCACACCACGCTCTACAGTCAGGGAAAGTTCGGCCGCTTCCAGGGCATGTCACAGAACATTTCCTATACGCTGGACAACAAGAAGGTGTCCAACTTCTTCAAGTGGCTGCGCGGAGAGCGGGTCAACAAGGAGGACGACAAGAAGAAGGAGGAGGAAGAAGAGGACGAATACGACCGCGAGACAAACGAGGACGACACCATGCAGAAAGGCCAGCGGGGAGCCCGCAAGGAAAACGCCGGCAAGGCAGAGACTGACGAAGACGGCTATATGACGTTCAGTCTGCCGTGGTCTCTGAGCTTCGGCTACGGCATCTCCATGCGCGAGGACATGAGCGCACCGTTCAACTACAACAAGATGCGCTATCCCTACGGAATCACCCAGACGCTCAACTTCAGCGGCAACGTGCGCATCAGTGACGGCTGGAACATCAGCTTCTCGTCCGGTTATGACTTCGAGAACAAGAAGATATCAATGACAACGGCATCGCTCTCGCGTGACCTGCACTGCTTCAGCATGTCATGTTCCGTGGTGCTTTCACCCTACACAAGCTACAACTTCTCTTTCCGCTGCAACGCCGCGACGCTCACCGACGCGCTCAAGTACGACAAACGCAGCAGCTACAGCAACTCCGTGCAATGGTATTGATGCGATAAAAGAATCAAGGAGCAAGGATAAGGAAGAAAGAAGCAAGGATAAAGAATCAAGGATTAATAATTAAAATATAGCATGGCGGAATTACCGGAACTCGTAAAAGACCTTGCCCTTATACTGGTTGTGGCAGGGACAGTGACCCTTATCTTCAAGAAACTCAAGCAGCCGCTTGTCCTCGGCTATATCGTGGCCGGCTTTCTGGTCAGCCCCCACATGCCTTACACGATGTCGGTGATGGACAGTGCCGACGTGAAGACGTGGGCCGACATCGGTGTTATCTTCCTCTTGTTCTCCCTCGGACTTGATTTCTCGTTCAAGAAGATAATCAAGATGGGCGCGGCGCCGGTCATAGCGGCCTGCACCATCATCTTCTGTATGATGCTGATGGGCTTCTCCGCCGGCAAGATGTTCGGCTGGCGGCAGATGGACTGCATCTTCCTCGGCGGCATGCTGGCCATGAGTTCAACCACCATTATATATAAGGCGTTCGACGACCTCGGTCTGCGTCAGCAGCGTTTCGCCGGTCTGGTGATGAGCGTGCTCATTCTCGAAGACGTGCTCGCCATCGTCATGATGGTCATGCTGGCGGCCGTTGCCGGCGGAAGCAGCCCCGACGGCGGTCAGATGCTGCGCAGCGTGCTCAGCATTGCCTTCTTCCTCATATTATGGTTTGTCGTCGGAATCTTCCTCATCCCCATGTTCCTGCGCAATGTCCGCAAGCTCATCAACGAGGAGACACTGCTCATCGTGTCGCTCGGACTGTGCTGTCTGATGGCCGTCGTGTCCACTCAGGTGGGCTTCAGCAGCGCTTTCGGTGCCTTCGTGATGGGCAGCATATTGGCCGAAACGGTCGAGGCGGACAAGATAATAAAGCTCGTCGAGCCGGTCAAGAACCTCTTCGGAGCAATCTTCTTCGTCTCTGTGGGCATGCTTGTCGAGCCGCGCATACTTGTTGAATATGCCCTGCCGGTCGTCGCAATCGTCCTGACGATACTCATCGGACAGGCCGTGCTCGGCTCGTTCGGCTATCTTCTCAGCGGACAGCCGCTGAAGACAGCCATGAAGTGCGGTTTCTCGATGGCCCAGATAGGTGAGTTCGCGTTCATCATAGCGTCCCTCGGCCTCTCCCTCGGCGTCATCAGCGACTTCCTCTACCCCGTTGTCGTGGCCGTTTCGGTCATCACGACATTCCTCACCCCGTATATGATGCGTGCCGCGACGCCCTGCTATGCCTTTATGGAGCGCCGTCTGCCGTCCCGCGTAATTGTCTTCCTCAACCACATCACGCTCAGCCATCCGTCGACCTCGGCGGCCAAGAACAAGTGGAAGAGCCTTATCACGCAAATGACCGTCAACGTCGTGATATACTCCATCCTCTCCATCGCCATCATCTTCGTCATGCTTACGGTCTTCCTGCCCTTCATCCGCCATCTCCTTTCCGGCTGGCACTGGACGGCAAACTTCGTCTGCGGCGCGCTGACGGTACTGCTCATATCGCCGTTCCTGCGTGCGATGGTGATGAAGAAGAACCACAGCGAGGAGTTCAAGGGCCTTTGGGCTGAGAGCCGTCTCAACCATCTGCCGCTCATCTTCACGATTATCGTGCGCGTGGTGATAGCCTGTTCGTTCGTCTTCTACGTCTGCAACTATCTCAGCCGCTTTGCCAACGCGCTCATAATAACCATCGCCGTAGCCCTCGTGATAGGCATGGTGCTCTCGCGCCGGCTGAAGCACAGCAGCATACGTCTTGAACGGCTGTTCGTCAAGAACCTGCGTTCACGCGACATAGAGGCACAGGTCCACGGCCGCAAGCGCCCCTTGTATGAAGGCCATCTGCTGGACCGCGACATCCACTTGGCCGATTTCGACATCCCGGCCGATTCAATGTGGGCCGGCCGCACACTGGCCGAGCTGAGTCTGCGCCAGAAGTTCGGGGTCCACGTGAGCAGCATCCTGCGCGCCACCCGCCGCATGAATATCCCCGACGGAGGCTCAATCATCTTCCCCGGAGACAGAATACGCGTTGTCGGCAGCGACGACCAGCTGACCAATATGGGCGCGGCACTGCGCGAAGAGGTCTATGGCGACGACCCGGAATTTGAGAAACGGGAGATGAAACTCCGCCAGATGGTCATCACCGGCAGTAGTCCGTTCATCGGCAAGACACTTCAGGAAAGCGGCATCCGCAGCAACTACAACTGCATGGTAGTCGGCATTGAGGAGGGCGAGGAGACTCTCTCACAAATCGAGCCAGCCCGTCCTTTTGAGAAAGGTGACATAATCTGGGTCGTAGGTGAAGAAGCGTCATTGGACAGACTGGGTTTCGGACAGTGATTGTCGAGACTCCGTTTTGTCGATCGGAAATAAAAACAGCAAGCGGCAGGGTCATCTTTTCCCTGCCGCTTGCTGTTTTTTTTATTTTATATATTGCCATTCAGTCGTTATATCCGGCCGTCAGCTCGCATATCCTCACGATGACCTCCATTGCCTTCTGCATCGACTGGATGCTGACGAACTCGTAAGGACCGTGGAAATTGACACCTCCGGCGAATATGTTTGGACAGGGCAGGCCCTTGAACGACAGCTGCGCGCCGTCCGTTCCGCCACGTATCGGTTCGACCTTCGGCGCCACGCCGCAGTCCTGCATAGCCTTCAGGACGAGGTCGATGACGTGCATGCACGGGTCGATTTTCTCCTTCATGTTGTAGTATTGGTCGTTGACATCAGCCGTGACCGTTCCCTCGCCGTACTTCCCGTTCATCCGTGCGACACAGTCGGCGATGAACTCCTTGCGCGCCTCAAACTTGCGGCGGTCGTGGTCGCGGATGATATACGACAGCGTTGCATTCTCGATGTTGCTCTTTATGCCCAGCAGATGGTAGAAACCCTGATAGCCCTCCGTCGTCTCGGGAGTCTCGTCGGCAGGAAGCATGGCTGCAAATTCAGCAGCAAGGCGGTTGGCGTTGACCATCTTTCCCTTGGCATATCCCGGGTGGACGCTCACGCCCTTTATCGTTATCTTTGCTCCGGCGGCATTGAAGTTCTCAAATTCGAGGTCACCGAGGTCACCGCCGTCCATCGTATAGGCCCATTCGCATCCGAATTTCTCCACGTCGAAGTGGTGGGCTCCCATTCCGATTTCCTCGTCGGGATTGAACGCAACGCGTATCTTTCCGTGTTTCACCTCCTTGTGGTCGCGCAGCCAGCACATGGCCTGCACGATTTCGGCGATGCCCGCCTTGTCGTCTGCACCGAGCAGCGTATGGCCGTCGGTGACAATGAGGTCCTCGCCGACATGGCTGAGCAGTTCGGGAAACTTCTTCGGCGACGAGACGATGCCCTCAGATAGCGTGATGTCACCGCCGTCATAGTTGCTGACAATGCGCGCCTTGATGTTGGCGCCGCTGCAGTCTGGACTCGTGTCGTAGTGGGAGATGAAGCCGATTGTCGGCACGTCCTTACCTTTGATGTTCGACGGCAGTGTGGCGTAGATATAGCCCTTGTCGTCCAGTTCGACATCCTCCAGTCCCTCGTATTCCAGCTCTTTCCGGAGATATTCGGCGAAGAGAAGCTGTTTCGGCGTACTGGGTACACTCTGACTGTCCTCGGCAGACTGCGTGTCGAACTTGGTGTAGTTCAAGAATCTTTCTGTGATGTCCATATCGTTTGTTTATGATTTATGCTGTCATAAATAGTTTCTACAAAAATACGGAGAATTTCGGAGACGGCCAAAGAAATACCTTGATAAGTGAAAAGCCAATCCGTTGAAATCACATAACAACTTTATATAAATTGAAAAACCGCCCACTTCACAGTGAGCGGTTTTCCTCTCAATAGGTATTAGCCTTTTAAAGGTAAAAAGATTGTATTCAGGATAACGTTAGCAAAGATAGTCTTTTTTTAATAGTTACACAAATATATTTATATGTTTTAAAACATGTTTTTGTCATTTTTCGATGTCTCGTATCATAAAATAGGGGTTTGGAATAATTCAACAGACATTTAGAACAATTCTTCCAGACATATCCCGGCCGCCAAGAAAGCACCCCAACGTGATACAGTAAGGAAATGATGATGACTCGAAAACAGTCAAATAAAGACCAAAGAAAAACGGGAGGATTCTTGAAGAGCCCTCCCGTTTTTCTCTATTCATTAATATAAATATGTGTCTGTAAAACAGCTGCTGGCATTATAAACTGCCGTTGTATTTCCCCAAACATCCTGTATTGCTTAGCTAAACATCATATATACAGCTTCCGCAAGCAGTCCGTTCCGTTCTGAAACGCTCATCTGATTCTGTCAGCAGCACGTACAAGACGTTCGTCGGCCATGATGGCACGGCGCGCCAACAGCAGGAACACCAACGCCAAGGCCGGAAGAACGGCTGCCCAAGACAAAGAAAATTCCGCCATACGTCCGTCGAAACTTCCCAAGACGCGACTATAGACCGCATAAAGAACGTACCAGCCGACAATCAGCAGGGCGCCGAACAGGCAAAATCTGGCCTGCGCCACGCGGTTGCGGAAAGCGAATATGGCATAGCAGCTAAGCGCTGAAGACAGCAGAAGGACGGCGAACATCGGCGAAGTGGCAAAAGTGAAATGATGGGTGGCCGCGTTGTCAACATGCAACAGCCACAGATTGTATTCCCTCGCCACCGTAAGACCGTCGACACTGAACTCTCCCAAAGGCAAGAACATGCAGATAACGGAAAGCACAACTGCCACAAGCAGATAAATCGTCTGTATGCGCTGTATCATAACAGTAGTCAAGTAAGAACGTTAATCCTGTCTCTCGTCACCCTGCTGTGCATCGCGCTGCGGGTCACGCCAATAAACACGTCCTTCGACAAACTCCTGAGTAGCCAGCAACGTAGGCTTCGGCAGCTTCTCGTAGTAACGTGAGATTTCAATCTGCTCACGGTTCTCGAACACTTCCTCAAGGCTATCGTTGTAGGAAGCGAACTCAGCGAGCTTTTTGCTGAGGTCTTCTTTGATCTGAACAGAAATCTGATTAGAACGTTTTGCGATAATGGCCACGCTCTCATAGATATTGTCCGTGTTCTGACAGAGATCCATAATGTTGCGTGTCACGGTATTCACCGGTGCCTTTGACTTCTTGTAATCCATCTTATTTCTTAATTAAAATATTCGTTGTTGTCGTTGTCTTCTGATGTCAGTCCTTGGTCACTGACTTGCATTTGGCTATGAACTTCTCGGCCAGAGCCTTATCCTTGCTGTCAGGATATTCATTGAGAAATCCGTAACATTCGTCTTCCGCGTCGCGGTAGCGCTCCAGACGCTTCTCCTCCACGCTCTGTTCGGCCAGCTCAAACTTGCTCTTCATGATGAGCAGGGCGAAATCCTCACGCATGGAACTGTAGGGATAGGTCTTCAAGGCGTTCTGTGCCGTGATTATGCAAGCCTCATAGTTTGAGCCGCCACTGATTATGCAGTTGAGGAAATAGCCGCCGAGATTATAGTAAAGCTTTGCCGAAAGATACTCCTTCATGACCAGTTTGTCCTGCAGTTCGAACAGGCGTTTCTGCGCAGTGGGGCGCATTTTCGAGTCCGGATAGAAATCAAGAAACTGCTGGAAAGCATTGATTGCGCCGACCGTTGGGGTCTGGTCGAGGCGCGGCTCGGGCGTACTCTGATAGAGTGACTGCCCTATGTAGAACGATGCCTGTTCGGCGTAGATGCCTTTGGGATAGGAAGAGACATATTTCTTGAACGTTGCCGACGCGCTCTCATAGTCTCTGTCACAGAATTCCGCCATGGCGAGCATGTAGAGACACTCCTGCGCGTTGTCCGTTCCTTTCTGTATCGTGACCAGCTCCTGAAGCAAAGTGATGGCCTGAGTGAAGCGTCCTTCGGCGAAACACTGCTTTGCATACTCATATTTATAGTCGTAGTCAGACGACTTATAAACACGGTTGAACTCTGCGCCGCAGCCGCAAAGCAGGGTCACAGCAAACGCCAATATGAATAAGTTCTTCTTCATCTGTCGATTTTTGAGGTGCAAAAATAGTCATTTTCCGCTTAATTTCAAAGTATTTAAACCGAAATTAAGCAAAATACACAGTATTATAACGTTTGTTACACTGAAAATCAGTAATTTTGCCGGCCATGAGTGCTTTTAAACTGACATCCCAATACAGACCCACGGGCGACCAGCCGGAAGCCATACGCGACCTGACCGAAGGTCTCAGGCGCGGCGACCGTGCGCAGGTTCTGCTCGGTGTGACCGGTTCGGGAAAGACGTTTACCGTTGCAAACGTCATCGCCGCAGCCGGCCGCCCCACCCTCATTCTCAGCCACAACAAGACTCTCGCCGCCCAGCTTTACGAAGAGATGCGCGGCTTTTTCCCCGAGAATGCCGTGGAATATTACGTGAGCTACTACGACTACTATCAGCCGGAAGCCTATCTCCCCACCACCGACACCTACATCGAGAAAGACCTCGCCATCAACGAGGAGATTGACCGGCTGCGGCTGCGCGCCGTCAGCTCGCTGCTCTCCGGCCGCAAGGACGTCGTCGTCGTCTCGTCGGTCAGCTGCCTCTACGGTATGGGCAGCCCCGTCGCGCTGTCCGAGAACGTCATCAGCCTGCGCCGCGGCCAGACGCTCGACCGCAACGCCCTTCTGCGCCAGCTTGTCCAGGCCCTCTACGTGCGCAACGACATAGAGCTCCAGCGCGGCAACTTCCGTGTCAAGGGCGACACCGTCGACATCGCGATGGCCTACAACGAGGTCATCCTGCGCATCACGTTCTGGGACGACGAGATTGACGCCATCGAAGAACTCGACTCCGTCACGATGGACCGCATGGCCTCGTTCGACGAATACAAGCTCTATCCGGCCAACCTCTTCATGACAACTCAGGAACAGACAAACATCGCCATCCGCCAGATTCAGGACGACCTGACGCGTCAGGTGGAGTTCTTCGAGTCGCTCGGCGACAACATCAAGGCCCAGCGCATCAAGGAGCGCGTGGAATATGACATGGAGATGATCAAGGAGCTCGGCCACTGCTCGGGCATCGAGAACTACTCCCGCTATTTCGACGGCCGCAAGGCCGGCGAGCGTCCCTACTGTCTCCTGGACTTCTTCCCCGACGACTATCTGATGGTCATCGACGAAAGCCACGTCAGCGTGCCGCAGATCAACGCCATGTACGGCGGCGACCGCGCCCGAAAGACCAACCTCGTGGAATATGGTTTCCGTCTTCCGGCCGCTTTCGACAACCGTCCGCTGACGTTCGATGAGTTCCACGAAATGACCAATCAGGTCATCTACGTCTCCGCCACGCCGGCCGACTATGAGCTGCGCGAGGCTGAGGGTGTCGTCGTCGAGCAGATCATCCGTCCCACGGGACTGCTTGACCCGGAGATTGAGGTGCGCCCGAGCGAGAACCAGATTGACGACCTGATGGCCGAGATTGAGGAGCGCACGCCGCGCGAGGAGCGCGTCCTCATCACCACACTGACCAAGCGAATGGCCGAGGAGCTGACGGAATATCTCCTCAACCACGACATCCGCACGGCATATATCCACAGCGACGTGGCCACGCTCGACCGCGTGAAGATACTGGAGGACCTCCGTCAGGGCGTCTACGACGTCCTCGTCGGCGTCAACCTGCTGCGCGAGGGCCTCGACCTGCCCGAAGTATCGCTCGTGGCAATCCTCGACGCCGACAAGGAGGGATTTCTCCGCAGCCACCGCAGTCTGACACAGACGGCAGGACGCGCCGCGCGAAACGTCAACGGAAAGGTCATCATGTATGCCGATACCGTCACGGCGAGCATGCAGCAGACCATCGACGAGACCGCGCGGCGGCGCATCAAGCAGATGCACTACAACGAGGAACACGGCATCACGCCGACCCAGATACGCAAGGCGCTCCGCCAGACGCTCCGCACGGAGGCCGGCGCAGCTCCCGAAACCGTTGCCGCTCCCGCACAGACGGCATATATAGGACCGGAGGAAGGTGCCTTCGCCGCAGACCCGATTGTCCGCCGCATGACACGGCCGCAGCTCGAAAAAAGCATAGCCAACACCACCCGGCTGATGAAAGAGGCCGCCAAGCGGCTCGACTTCATTCAGGCGGCACAGTATCGCGACGAGATTGTCAGGATGCAGAAGGAGCTGGAGTTGAAATAGACCGGCTTCTTCGTTTTAGAAGACAAAACAAAGGTTCATACAAAAACAAAATAAAACGAGCCAAATCGCTAAAGACCGAGCTCGTTTTTATCTTTTTTATAGTGCAGTTGACAGCAACCGGGCCATTCAAATACACTTTGTTGTTTGCAAAGATAAAAAATAATCTATTACCTCACAAACTTTTCACGAAAATTCACGCTGTATCGGATTGCAAATCACGAGTGTTCGGAAGATAACGAAGGGACTGGTAGAGACGTCACACCGTGGCGTCTCTCTGTCCACGGTGTTGCGTCAGGGGTAACAAAATGGTTACATGCCACTACTTTATACCTCTGATACACCCTTCTTGTCAGCATCTTTGCATGGGAGACGCCACGGTGTGACGTCTCTACTAATCCCTTCGTTATCTTCCGAACACTCATGAGCTCCTCACTCCTCATACTTCCACCTCACGACATCCGCTCCATCGCACAGGTCCCGCTCCAGCTTCCGCGTCATCTGGTTGCGGTGGGCGGCCGGTGTGAAATGGCAGACAATCCGCCGGATGTGCCGCTTGAGATTGAAGTCCTCCTCTTTGTCGACCATGTCGCTCTTCACCGCAAGATGGAAGCGACCGAAGTCGTCGAGCACGACCGTCTTTCCGTCCTGCATCTGATGCTTCATCTCGACCACGAGAGCCGCGATGACGGCACGGACGTCGCTCTCCGTCACCGAATTGCTCGCGCTGATGTTGCGCGCCAGCGTCCGCGTGTCCACTTCGCCCGTGCTCACCACACGTCCGAACCACTTACCCCGATAGTTCTTCCGGCTATCGTTGTTTTTCGTCAATCTAATCTGTAATGCCATAATCTTTAAAGGTATTAGGTTATTATTTTTTGTATATGTCTTATTTTCACAGGTATCTTTTCAAATCTTCTCACGAACATTTTTCTCCCTCTCCGGCTCTAATCATAACGGCAAATCATTGCTGTCTTTATCCGGTGGATAAGATACGGCAAAGTAAAATGAGTCATTTTACCGACCAATATGAGTCATATTACCGAGTAAAACGACTCATTTTACTTTCCAATATGACTCATTTTACTTTCACACCCGGCCTCCGTCTGCCAGCCGGAGACGTTCCGCCACGTCCCGACGGCAATGCAAAGATAATAAATCAAAACGCCGAAAGCAAGAAAACCGGCAGAAAATTTCAAATCAGATATTGTGGCGACATCAGACCACACGGACATAATCATTGACAGACAAGGTGGTTCTGACAATTGCCTTATATTGAGCTTTTACAGACATTGTCCTCCCCTCCCCCGCAAAAACAGCGGCAAAAGCCATGAGAAAAGCAAAAAGTGTGTTAATCTGGGCCGCACATTGTCTTTATTAATAAGATATTTTGTAACTTTGCCTGAAATTCAAAACAAGCAAAGAGACAATGAAGAAGATTTTTATTGTGATACTGATGTGCCTGCCGGTGATTGCCATGGCGCAGAACACATGGGAGAAACCGGTCGAGAAGGCCAATCCGGACAGCAAATATCTCGTCGGGGCAGTGCCCGTGGTCGACGGCAGGGTCGTTTTCGAAACCAACATAAGCGCACCGGGAAAAAAGGCCGGCGAAATCTACCGCACGATGCTCCGCGAGCTGGAGGCCATGACACATGAGGAGGGACAGTTTGAGCAGAGCCGCATAATCATCGCCGACTCCGTGAAGAACGAAATCTGCGCCGGCTATCAGGAGTGGCTCGTCTTCAAGAACAAGCCGCTCGCCCTCGACCGCACACGCCTTTTCTACAACATCTTCGTGACCTGCGAGGACGGGAAGGCCAACGTCAGGATGACCCGCATACACTATCTCTACGAAGAGGAACGAAACCCTCAGGCACTCAAGGCAGAGGAATGGATCACGGACGAATACGGCCTGAAGAAGAGCAAGGAGAAGCTGTCGAGAGTGACCGGAAAGTTCCGCCGCAAGACTATTGACCGTAAAGACTATCTGTTCGACAAGTTCACCAACCTTCTGAAATAAGCCATCATGCCACAGGAAGAATACCAGAGTCCGCTGAGACGCCCCGAACGCAGGCACAGCAAGCCCGAGAACAGCCTCCTGTTCAAGTTGCGCAACATCCTGAACATCATCTTCATGATTGGCGCCGTGGCCGGAGTGATATGCTATCTGTATGCCGACAAACAGACGGGAATCATCATCGTCATGTGCGCAATGGTAGTCAAGTTTGCCGAATCCGCAATCAGATTTCTCAACCGATAGATGAAGAAGATAGCCACAGCCGTCCTGATGGTGATGCTCGTCACGGCCGTCCACGCGCAGATACTCAATCCGATGGACACCGACGGCATGATGCCGGAAATGGACAGCAACACCAACAGGAACTTCAATAAGCACAACAACGATACGACGGCGGCAAAGGAGGTTCCGAAAGGTCTGTATGTATGGACCGTGGACCGGCGTTTCGGCGACATCACACCGGCCGAGCCGGACACAATGCCCCATCTGTTCATGAACACGCTGTTCAACACAGGACTCCACGGCGAATACAACACCACCGGAAACAACTATACGGCACGCGAGAGCCGCATCGTCATCGACCGCCCGCTGACGGAACAGTTCATCTTCACCCAGCCATATAGCTGGATGATTCGCCAGCCCGACCAGCTCCATTTCACCAACACGCTGTCGCCGTTGACCAACATCACGTATGACAACTGCGGAAACAAGACCAACGGCGAGGACCATATCGACGCGAAATTTGCCGTGAACGTGGGAAAGAGACTGGGCTTTGGCTTCGACCTCAACTACGCCTACGCACGCGGATACTACAGCAACCAGAGTGCTTCCCACTTCGGCGGAACACTCTATGCGTCATATCTCGGCGACCGCTACAACATGCACGCCATTTTCTCCCGATACCATCAGAAGGTGGCGGAAAACGGAGGTATCACCGACGACAACTATATCACCCACCCCGAGACCTTTGACGACCAGTTCAGCGAAAACGAGATACCCACCGTTCTCAGCCGCAACTGGAACCGCAACGACAACACCCACCTGTTCCTCACCCACCGCTACAGTCTCGGTTTCTACCGTATGGTCAAGATGACCGACGAGGAAATAAAGGCGCGCAAGTTCGCCGAGGAGTCAAAGAAAGAAAAAGACGAGCGCGAGGCACAGAACGCCGAGACGACATCGGCCACATCGGGCCGCCCGGACGGGGCAAAAATTTCCGGTGGCAAGGCTCCTTCGGGACGGCCGGACGGAGCTGCAATTGCCGGTGACGAGTCGGACCTGAAGCTGAAGGAGACGGCCGACACGACCCGCATCAGCGTCGGGTCGCAGGCGAAGATGGACAGTCTGCTGGCCGAGAAGGCGCGGCAGGACAGCATCGACGCCACTATGAAAAGGGTCTTCGTGCCGGTGACGAGCTTCATCCATACACTCGACTACAACACGTACAACCGCATTTATCAGGCATACGAGACGCCGGACAACTACTACGCGGACACGTTCTACCGCTATAACCCGGAGTGGACCTATCCCGGAGACTCCATCTACGACCAGACAAAGATGATGTCGCTGCGTAACACGCTCGGAATAGCATTGCTGGAGGGATTCAACAAATATGCCAAGGCGGGCCTGAAGGTCTTTGCCAGCCATGAGCTGAGGCGGTTCGACATACCAGAAATCGTATATGACGGAAACGGAAAGATGGCCGCTTTGGCCCGCTGGAATGAACATTCGGTCAGCGTCGGCGGTCAGATAAGCAAGACACTGGGACGCACGCTCCATTATAATCTGGCGGCGGAGACATGGCTCGCCGGCGAGGACATCGGCCAACTGAAAATTGACTTCAGCACCGACCTCAACTTTCCGCTTTTCGGCGACACCGTCACGCTGGCCGCAAAGGCTTATTTCTACCGCCTCAACCCGACGTTCTATCAGCGTCACTACCACTCCAAGCATCTGTGGTGGGACCGCGAGAACCTCAGCAAGGAGACACGCACACGTGTCGAGGGTCTCTTCACATACCGCAAGACGAAGACCCGGCTGCGCGTGGCTATCGAGGAGATTCAGAACTACACGTACTTCGGCATGAGCTATGACGCCACGACGACGGGACGGACAAACATGACGGCCGGCATCAACCAGTGCAGCGGAAACATCAATCTGCTCACGGCGCAGCTCATGCAGAACTTCCGGCTCGGCATCCTGAACTGGGAGAACATCGTCACCTATCAGAATTCAAACCGCGAGGAGGTTCTGCCCGTTCCGGCCCTGAACCTTTTCACCAACCTGTACATAAAGTTCAAGATTGTCAACGAGCTGGCTGTCGAGCTGGGCGGCGACGCTTATTTCTTCACCAACTATTTCGCGCCGGACTACTGTCCGCAGCTCAATCAGTTCGCCGTGCAGCAGAAAGCGGAGAGCAGGGTGAAGCTGGGCGGCTATCCCTTCGTGGACGTCTACGCCAACATGCACCTCAAGCACACGCGCTTCTTCATCATGTACAGCCACATCAACGCCGGCAACGGCAACTCGATGTATTTCCTTGCACCACATTATCCGCAGAACGGAAAGATTCTGCGCTTCGGACTTTCGTGGAACTTCTTCAACTGACAACCTTAATTAAAGGGAGATAGAAAGAGATAGAGGAAGATAAAAGGAGATAGAGGACAAATGTCTTATGCACTAAAACTATTGTCCTCTATCTCCTTTTATCTTCCTCTATCTCCTTATATCTCCTCCTCGAAGATTGTGTCGAATATGCGGCGAAGCTCCTGCGGCTTCACGATTAGCTCCCGCAGCTCGGCGAGATTGCGCTCGTTTTCCGACCCGGGAATCCAGAGGCGGATATATCCGTGGACGGAATACTTGTTGTCGAGATGCTCACGGAATCGCTGCCACTGCTTCTCACGGTCCAGTTCCGGATAGTTCGCCAGCCCGTACTGAACCGTGCGGCGGAAGACCGTTGACGGTTCGAGGTCGCGGTCTGCCTCCGCCACGATTTTTCCGTAGATGCTACGGGGCGCGTGGGAAGCCGAGGCACGGTGGTCTTCGACGGCTTCTTTCATAATCTTTATCTGCTCTGGAGAGAACCATCGCTTCAGACGAGCGTCACGGGCGAGTATCTGTCCGCCGGTGATATGGTGGACGGCGCGCGGCCCGGACATGCCGATGTCATGATAAGCGGCTATGGCGTAGACCATGTTTATGTCTGCGCCGGTCGTACGGACGAGGTCGAGAGAGCGGCGTATGACCCTCGTGACATGGGTGAGGTCGTGCGCTTTGTCAAATTCGGAATACTTCGGGAGTATGCTGGTCTCTATGAACTCAACCAGATCAAGGCTTGCTGTATTGCTTATCATCACAAAATAGATTAATATTTTTGCAAATATACTGAATAATGCGTACTTTTGCAATAAATAAAGCGAAAAAGAATGGAAGAGAGCAACATACGGATTGATTCGCCGCGGGCGTGGATGCTCGCCGCACGGCCGAAGACGCTGACGGGAGCCGCCGTGCCCGTGATGATAGGACTCGCGCTGGCCTACACCGACGCAAGAATGTACGCCGACGACGTTTTCAGCTGGACAGCCGCGGCCTTGTGCCTCCTTTTCGCTTTCATCATGCAGATTGACGCCAACTTCATCAACGATTTCTTCGACTGTCTAAACGGTATGGATGACGTGGAAAAACGTCTCGGCCCGCGCCGTGCCTGTGCGCAGGGATGGGTCCGGATGGACTCCATGAAACGGGCCATTGCCCTGACGACATGTCTGGCCTGTGTATGCGGACTGCCGCTCGTGCTCTACGGCGGTCTGGAGATGATTCTGGTAGGAGCAGTGTGCGTCGTGTTCTGCTTCCTCTACACCACCCATCTGGCCCAAAAGGGGCTGGGCGACGTTCTCGTCATCGTCTTTTTCGGCGTCGTTCCGGTCTGTATCACCTATTACATACAGCTTCATACGTTCACATGGCAGGTCTTCACGGCGTCCATTGCCTGCGGCTTTGTCATCGACGGACTTCTCATCGTCAACAACTACCGCGACCGCGACAATGACCGCGAGACCGGAAAACGCACCATCGTCGTGCGCTTCGGAGCACAGGCGGGACGTTATGCCTATCTCGGAACGGGCATCACGGCGTGTCTTCTCGGCGTAGTTTTCGTCGTGGAAGGCCATCCGCTGGCTTTCATCCTGCCGCTGATATACCTCGTCATGCACACTTTCACATATCTGAAGATGGTGCGCATCGACAGCGGACGGGAGCTGAACATCTGTCTCGGAGAGACCGCCCGCAACATGTTCATCTACGGTCTGGCCGTCGCCATTGGCGTGCTCGTAATCTAAGAAATAAGGTTCATGCACACGTATGTGCATGAACCTTATTTTGACACCACTCTTAATCTCATCTGAAATACGTGTAATAAAGCACGGCCAGCACGCCGATAAGTATCAGCGTGACTACAGTGCGTATGACACAACCGGCCAACCGCTTGACAAGAATGAAGCCGATGATGATCATCAGCAGCAGTATGGCGTAATAACCGAAGTTTTCCATTATTCCAATATTATCGTTTCAACCTTATGAAAACATCATGCCCGCATGACTTGCGGCCCGCCGTCGTCTGGCAGCCACAGTCATGCGGGCATGATGTTGATATGTCATTTGAATGTTCGGACTGTCATCTGATATGTTCTGATATATCATTTGAATAGTCTGCGGAATGCCGTCGGCACCGGAGTCTCAAACTCCATGCGCTCCCGTGTTACGGGATGGGTGAAGCAGAGCATGTAGGCGTGGAGGCAAAGACGGTGAAGCGGGTCGTCGCCATTGCCGTATTTGACATCACCGCAGACCGGATGGCCCATGTCGGCGGTATGGACACGAATCTGGTTCTTGCGTCCCGTCTCCAGCTTGAACTCAACAAGAGAGTGGTCTGTGGTGCGCGCCATGACATGGAAGTGGGTCACGGCATACTTGCCGCCATTGTCCACAGGCGACGAATAGGTGATGTAAGCCTTGTTGTCCTTCAGCCAGTTGGCCACGGTTCCGCCCTCCTGCTCCATCTCGCCGCTCACTACGGCCACGTAACGGCGGTCATAGACGATGTCGTGCCAGTTGTGTTCAAGAATCTGTTCCGTCTCTATGTCCTTCGCATAGACCATCAGTCCGCTCGTGTCGCGGTCCAGACGATGGACCACATGCGCCCTGCATTTCTGGCGCGACTTACGGAAATAGTCGTCGAGAACAGCCTTGACATTGAGTGACGAGTGGCCGGCAGCCATTGAAAGGATGCCGACGCTCTTCTCCACAACAACCAGCCAGCGGTCCTCATAGACTATCTTCACATAGCGGCTCTTGAAACCTTGTTGGTTTCTCTTGGTCTTGCTGACAGCCACTTTCATGCCCGGCGTGAGCTGGAAGTCAAACTGAGTGACGCATTTCCCGTTCACCTTGATGCCACGTCCCTGAAGCGTGGCCTTTATCTTCGACCGGCTTTCCTTGACATTGGCAAGGAGATATTCCAACAGCGGCGCACTCTCCGTGACCGTCAGATGGTCATAATCTCCCTCACTGCCATGTCCTGTATTATATCTCATAATCTCTCTTTTGTTCAAATTCGGGTGCAAAGATAGTGCAAAAATCTGAGAAGGAGGAGGTTTTTAGGAGTTAAAGGAGTTAAAGGGAGCGATAAAGGGAGCGATAATTCCCTTTAACTCCTTTAACTCCTAAAATAGCATTCCTTGCTATTTCTTGTCATAAACGAACGCTTTCCTTGTGAACGCGATATGCGCCGGTACGTCGCCCGTGCGCACATCCCACTTCCGCCGGCCATCGGACGAGAAACAATAGAGCGTGCCCGGCGAGACATAGTCGCCTGCGTCAGTCAAATAAAACTCCTTCGTATCAGGATTGACAGCGATGCCGTATGGCATGGCTATCCGTTGTTCCGTTCCGTCAGTAATGAAATTACGCGTCTCTACCTGCCGCGTCTTCGTGTTGATGATGGCGTATGTGACGGTGGTTGCACCCGTCAGATAACTGAATTCCGTTCCGCAGGCATACAATCTGTCGCCGCTGACAGTCATATCGGATACCGGCACGTCCATCTCGGCACAGACACGGTCCGTCTGCGGGTCGATGACGAAAGTCTTCGACGGCGTGCCGTAATAGTCGCCGCGCGACGAAACCCATATGAAACCGTCGCTGTCGAGTTCCATGCGATGGAGGTTTTCATATACGTCGATGGACTTGACGACCTTGAACGTAGCGAGGTCGATGACCGAAACCGTGCGGTCGTAGTCCGGGACGCGATAGCCGCCGGAGTTGGCGACGTAGAGCTTGCCGTTGGAGACAACCATCTCTTCCGGCTGATAGCCGACGGTACACTCGGCAACGACCTTCTGCGTCCGGACATCAATCTTGGCCACGTAGCCCAGACGGGCGTTGGGATCAACCTGCACCGGCCCGGCATAGCTGCTGACGTAGGCATAGTCGCCGCAGAAAGTGATGTAACGGCAGTTCGGTATGCTTATCTGCGTTATGTGGCGTGCTGTCTCCACGTCCATGATCTCGACGATATGGGAACAGTTGACCACGGCCCACAACTTGCCGTCATACACCTGCAGGTCGTTGCCGACGTCGCCCAGCTCCTTGACCACGCCGGGATTGGCCTCGGCGTAGATGTTGCGGACGTACGTTCCCGTAGCCGCATCAAAATAGTCGAGCGTGCATTTGTTCGAGCCCATGTTTCCCTCGTTAAGCAGGAAGAAGCCCTTGACGGGTTCCTCGTTGCCTTCCGACGGTGGAACGACATCGCCGCCGTCTGTCACTTTTTCTTCCTCCGACCCGACGATGTCCTCATCGTCCGTGCGGCAGGAATTCAGCATGACTACGGTCATGGCCAATATGATGGCCGTCATTATTCTCATTGTCTTCATATCGTTTGCTGTTTATTTCATATCATCACGTTCAGCTTCACCTTGAAGTTCGTTCCCGGCATCGGATAACACTGCACGACCTCATACTGCTGGTTGAACACGTTGTTCAGTTCTCCCGTCAGCCTCATCCCGACACTACCGATACGCAGTTCCTTGGAAAGTGAGAAATCGCTCGTATACCACGGTTTCGAGTAGTTCTCCGGAATATTGGCGCTCGCCTCATATCGTTCGCCGGTATAGATGAAACTGTAGTTTGCCGTCCATCCGCGCCACGACGCCGTCACTATGGCCGAGCCGCTGTGCCACGGAATGTAAGGCAGCTGCCCGCCGTAGAAGCGGCTTGTGCGGTCGGTGTGGTCCAAGGCCTCGTTGTACGTATATGTCACGTGGGTTCCTACGTCCACCTGCCCCACCCTCCACTGGGCTTTCACCGAAACGTCAAGGCCGTAGATGTCGCAAAGGCCGAAATTCATCATCGTCCAGCGAAACTGATTAGACGTCGGCATGGCCACGATCTTGTCCTCCACCTTATTATAATAGCCGTCCGCCTGAAGCTCCACGCTCCGCAGCATCGACCGGCCGCTAAAAGGCGCTACCGTCCATGTCAAGCCGACGTCATACTGCGTGGTGTACTCCGGCTTCAGCGCCTTGTTCCCGATGAACGTATAATAGAGATCGTTGAACGTCGGCATACGGAACACGCGCTTGTAGAACGCCCGCAGATTAAGCCCGCGTCCGGCGTCGTAAGCCAGTGCCACGGTCGGCGTCAGCTCGCTCTTGTCCCCCACCGAACCGCCCTGCCGGTCCGTGTGGTCGGAGACGAACGTGTGGAGCAGCGACGCCTGAGCCGACAACCGGCGCCACGACACGCTCACGGCGAGCGACGAGAGGACGGCCCATCGCGTAGGATAGACGAAGTTGACGAGGTCGGCGTCAAGGTAGTTCATCTGCACATCGTTGGCCAGCGAGACCGTCAGCCAGTCGGTTGCTTCCACAAGATGGGCCGCCGAGAGATAGCCCTCCGTCTGACGGTAGGTATTGTCGGTGTACATCGTCGTCACGTCCAGCCGCGGGTCGGAGAGATAGTGAAGATAATCGTATGCCACCTTGGCGTTGACGAGCAGACTGTAGCGGTCCGTAATCCGCCGGCGCCATGACGCCTGTCCGAACACAGACGTGTCCCACTGACGGTCCTGATGGCTAAAACGTCCCGGCTCCTCACGCACCGCCGCACCCGGATAGCCGCGCTCACTGCTGTAGAAATAGAGTTTTCCGCGCCATTCTCCGCGACGGGTCTGTCCGAAGACAGTTCCCTCCATGCGCAGCGACTCCACGTCACCGTTGCGGCGCACCTCTGTCGTGTCATATCCGTTCTTCTTCGCGTAGCGGAACTTGTAGCGGCCGGAGGTGTTCATATACTCCGCGCTCAGCTGCGCCGCCGTCTTGTCGGTCAGCTTATGCTCCCAGAGCACCGATGGATTGTACGTGTCGAACGAGCCGACTTTCATGCCGATGTTCAGGTTGTCGCGTTTCCGTCCGTCGAAGACAGGGCGGCGCGCCTGCATATAGACGGCCGACGCCGAGGCGTAGTCCTTCGCCGGTTGGAATATGGATGACTTCTGTCCGTTGTAGAGGCGGACGGCCTCCATGTTGTCGAGCGAGAAGCGTCCGAGGTCGACGACACCATTCTGGGCGTTGCCGAGTTCGATGCCGTCGTAGAAGACGCCGGTGTGGTTTGTTCCGAGCGAACGCACGTTGACCGTCTTCAGCCCGCCGATGCCGCCGTAGTCCTTGATCTGGACACCGGCGAAATAGCGCATGGCGTCGGCCACGGAATAGACACTAAGCCGCCTCAACGCCTCACCCTCAAGTTGCTGAACAGGGATTATCGCCCGCTGGGATGCCTGCTGCGACGTGACCACCAGCTCGCGCAGATGCTGGATGCTGTCGAGACGGCTCTGCTGCCGCTCCGTCGTCTGTGCGCCGGCATATAGGCTGACCGTACACAATGCTGCCATCAGTAGCTCACGCTTCATTTCCTGTATGATTGTCTTTTTGCCTGACCCGTCCAAATCCATCCCCAGGGTTTTCCGGACCGGTCGTGTTTCTTGCATGAGGCAGGTCTTCTGGCTTGTCGTCCGGCGTCAAACGTCTTCCCGAAAATCTCAGTGACTCGTTGTTTGTGCCGCAATAACTGACGACTTACAGCTGCGGGACAGCCGGGGATTTCCACCCCGTTCCCTTTTAATCGCTCCGGGGAGCGAACCAAATGCGGGGCAAAGTTACATATAAAACGGGAAACGGCAAAGGGTTTACCTTTTATTTTAGAAGTTAAAGGAATTATCGCTCCCTGCGGTCGCTCTTTCAGGAGTTAAAGGAGTAAAAGAAGTTATCGCTCCCTGCGGTCGCTCAGGAGTTAAAGACAAATGTCTTATCGGCTGAACAGGCACACAACCTTTATGCCTGCTATTGTCTTTAACTCCTGAGCTCCCGCAGGGAGCAATAACTCCTTTTACTCCTTTAACTCCACAAAAATCTTCTCAATAGACCGTGTTCTGCGGGTCGAAGTTCGTCCAGCCGTCCATCCAGTCGTCGTTAGCGTCACGGAAAGCGCCGATGTAGCCGCCGTTACCGTCGGAGAGCATGGCAGAAGGACAATAGTTCTGGCCTGTTCCCTTGGGATCCGTGAGATTGAGGGCGCTCTCCTCCATCACCTTATTTGTCGGCTCACTGAGGAAGAATGAATGGGAGAAGGAGACGCGCGAGCGGTCTTCCATCTTCGTTGCGTAGTCATAGAGATAATCCTCATACTCCTTGTTCCTGTCCGTACCGATGACGCCCATGCCTGAGAAGATGATGTTCTTCAGGCGGAAGCCGCCCTCACGGGCATATTTGACCGTGTTTCCTTTCTCTCCGTCGATGATAAGGCCGACAGGATAGCCCACCGCCAGAAGGTTCTCGGCGTTCAGCCGGCTGCTGCGGCGTATCTGGATGGCTGACTGGAACAGACCGAGCTTCGAGCCGTTGTCGGGATAAACGCTGCCCGCGGTTATGTAGGCGGAGGTGTTGGCGAAGTCCTTGTTCTTGGCCGTGCGCGGACCGATGAACGTCACGTTCCGGAAGGTTGCGGTCGTGAACGGTGTCGTCTCGGCGCCACCGGCATTGTTATCGCTCTCGAAACCGTTGCTCTGTGAGGTGTCGGCAATGCGCGGGTCGCGGATGGAGAGACAGTACCGGACGGTTCCGTTGAAACCGTTGTCCGTGTCAAACTCGTCGTCCCAGCCCTTATATGCCACCAGATAACTGCAGTTGACCGCGCCTCCGAACCACTCGTAGGAGTCGTCGTTTGAGTAGGAGACCTGAATGTGGTCGACGGTCGTGCCGCTGCCGACGGACCCGAACGTCACGCCGTTAATTTCCTTGTCCGTGTCGAAGGGATAGCCGGCAAACTCCACGCGGACATACTGATAGACACCGGAGTTGTCGGCGTCATTGTTGCCGCCGTGTATCGTCGTCGGACCGCCCTCGATCTGCTGCGTTCCCTGATTGTTGCGTGCACGGCCGCAGATGATGAGTCCGCCCCAGTCGCCCGGGCGCCGCTGTCCGGCAGGCTGTGCCGAGGTCATGACGACGGGTGCGTCCTTCGTTCCTTTCATCTCCACATATCCGCCCGGCTCGACGATAAGGGCCGCCATAGTCTGACGGTCGCCCTTAATGACCGTCCCGGCCGGGATGCGGAGCTTGGCCCCGGCGTCGACATAGACCCAGCCCTTGAGCGTGTACGTGCCGCATTCGAGGGTGACATCGCCGGTAAAGTGGAAGTTCTGTGTGCCGTTGCCCAGTTCCGTCCCGTTGTTGAACAGGATACCTGCACTGTATGCGACGTTGCCCTGATAAGTCACTTCTGGATCCGTCACTGCTGTTTCGGCGGTCGCGTCGTCTGACGAGCACGCCACGTTGATGACTGTCATTCCGAGGACGGAACACATCATGAGTGCCTGTCCCAGCCGTTTCAATTCGCTTTTCATACTTTCTTGTTTGATTAAAATATTGATATGATTAAAAACTATAACCTACCGTCAGATTGAAGTTTCGCCCCGGCCGGTAGCTGCGGGTCACCTCCTCGATGGTGCGCTGCCGGCCGCCGACGGTGACATCCTCAAACTGTTTGAAGACGCAGCGCTCCGCCAACACGTCCCTTACGGACATCTTCATCTCCCAGCGGCCGGACTTCCGTCCGACGGAGAGGTCCATGCTGTTGCGCGGCATCTCGTAGGAGTTGGGGATGTTGCGCGACGAGCCGTCCGCTCCCGTGCCGTAGCGGTTGCCCACACCGATGATGCGCTTGCCCACACGGTTATAGAGCACGGCTGCGCTCCAGCCGCGCTTCGTGTCATTGTAGAAGAGGCCGGTGTTGATGAGATAGGGCGACTGGCCCTGCATGGGGCGGTCGATGTTGTTCGTGCCGGGCTCAAACTCCACCTTGCTCTTGATCCACGCGCCGTTGAAGGAGAACGAGAAGTCGCGCAGGCCGATGAAACCGAGGTTCTTGCGTATGTCTATCTCTACGCCGTAGTTGTCGGCTCCCCGTGCGTTCATGAAGGAATAGATGAGGTCAGTGCCTCCCGCCACGGTGTAGGTCCACTCTATCGGATTGCGGAAATGCTTGTAGAAGAGTGCCACCGAAATCTGCTCGCCAGTCGACGGATACCATTCGTAACGCAGGTCGAGGTTGTCGATGTAGGCCGGTTTGAGGTCGTAGTTGCCCATGACGCTGCTGCCGAGCTCGAAGTCATAGTAGACCGACGTGGAGAGCTCGCGGAACTCGGGACGGTTGACGGACCTGCCGTAAGCGGCGCGGAGCTGGTGACGTGCGTTCAGCCTGTAGGTCACGTTCAACGACGGGAAGATGTCGCCGTTGTCATAGGTCGTGCTGTGAAGGCTTTCTTCAAACTGGCGGGTGTTCATCCGTAGCACCTGACGGTTGTATTCATACCGCGCACCGGCATAGATGCTGAACGCTCCCACCGGCAGATTAACGCCGACATATCCGGCGAGCAGCGACTGGTCGCCCTCGTAGTTGTTCAGGAAGTTCACCTCTTCATAGAGATAGAGCTTGTCCGGACCGTAGTTTGAGCCGACGAGCACACGCCCCGGAACGTCGTCGAAGAACAGAAAGCCCACCGGAAGCGTGTTGTCCGGCTGCCAGCCGTACTGAAACTGGCGTGTGCGGTAGCGGCGCATGCGGTATTCGCCGTAAGCTCCGGCTTTCAGCACCGGCTCGAACGCGCCGAAACGGAAGTCCTTCCGATAGTTGCCTCCGGCCGAGACGATGTGCTCGTCAAGGCGGGTGAACTCACGGCTGATGCGGTAGATGCCCATCCTCCGGTCTGTCCGGTCGGTGCGCTCTATCAGCCGCCGGTCGGGCAGGTCGCGGTTGGCATAGGCATAGCCGGCGCTCCAGTCCAACCGGTCGCGGCCGAGCGTGTGGCGGCCGGTCAGCTGCGTGTTGTAGGTGGTGCGCGAGGAATAATAATACTCCATGTTGTTGATATTGTCAGGCTGCGCGTTGAATCCCGTGCGTTCGGAATAACGGTCCTTGGCTATCTGGTTGAAGATGTTCTTCCACTCGAAGTAATGGCGGTTATCCCGCGGGCGGAAAGACAGGTTGAGCATGGCCCCGAGGCGCACGTCGTTGCTGTATTGGTCGTCCGTGGCCCGGCGCAGGGCCACCGGTTTGTCGTTGGAGGTGTCGTAAGGGCCGTAGAGCGAGTTCTCCATGTTGAGCATAGTCTTGCTGGTATTTGAGTAGTTCAGCGACGCCAGCAAGCCATACGTCGGCCCGCCGTCAGCCCGCCACGTACGGTTGTAGCCCATGTTGAGCTTCAGGTCGCCCAAGGGATGGCGGGTGCGGAGCGTCCAGTCGTTGTTCAGCCCGTTGCCGAGCACGTCGAGACGCGGGTTGCCGCCGCCCCGGTTGCCAGGATAGGCACGCAGGGTGCCATTCATTCCGGCGTCAAGCGAGCGCCATCCGCTGCCGAATCCCAGCCAGTCCATGCCGCAGCCCCGCGAGGCGGTGAAACGGCGGAAATGCGTCCGGTCATTGACGCCGATGCCGACGGAGACATCAAATCCGTTGTCTTCTGGAAGCTGCTTCGTGTTGACAAGGATAAATCCGCCCGTGAAGTCGGCGGGGTATTCGGGCGCCGGGCTCTTGACAATGACCATGTTGTCGAGCTGGCTGCTGGGAATGATGTCGAAAGAGAATGCCCGCGAGTCGGCTTCGGAGCTGGGCACGGCACCGCCGTTGAGCCACACATTGTTATATCGCTGCGACAGTCCGCGGACCATGACAAACTTGTCGTCGATGATCGAGACGCCCGGCACACGGCGTATCACCTCCGAAACGTCCTTGTCCTGCGTGCGCGCAATCTGTTGCGCCGACACTCCGGTCTGCACCACGAGGCTGCGCTTCTGTTCCTGCACCTGTGCCGCCTCCGTGTTCCGGCGCGCAACGGCCGTCACGGAGACCTCGCCCAGCGTCCGCGCGTCGCTTTCCATCAGGAAGTCGACGACGGTCTCGCCCTCAACGTCAACAGTCACCGCCTCTCTGACCACCGGCCGATAGCCGACATAACGCACCGTCAGCGTGTAGGTTCCGGCCGCAAGTTCCAGACGGTAGAGCCCGGCCGTATCTGCCGTAGCTCCCTTGCCGCATCCCGACGCCACGACGGTCGCCCCGGTAAGCGGTTCGCCGCTCCGGTTGTCCTTGATTACGCCTCTTACGACTCCGGCTTCAGCCGTCCACGCATAAGCGGACATCAGAACCGCAAACAGACTTTTCGTCACATCGGATACAATCTTTCGTTTCTTCATTTGTATGTATGTTGTTGTTTCATTTTGGCGCTGCAAAAGTAACCACCAGATGTTTCATGCCGGTAACAGACACATTAAGAAAATGTAAAAATGGATTATACGGCATGGATGTCAGGAAAATAAGATAACATCATGCCGTAGCGGATTTGCAATCACAGATGTCCGGAAGACCAATATGACTCATTTTACCAACCAATATGACTCGTTTTACTCACCAATATGACTCATTTTACTCACCAATATGACTCATTTTACTTTCCAATATAGCCTGTTTTGCTCACCCACCCGGCCTGTTCTGATTGACAACCCGGCCTGTTTGCTTACTCAAAATGGCGGATATAAAAAAGAAAGATGTGTCCGGCTTGGGTTATCCCGATGCACAGACACATCTTTCTTTGTTTTAAAAGGAAACTCTTTGTTTCCTTGATTTTATTTTAGAAGACGTCCACTTTCCATTGAAAGGACTTCCTCCTTTTCATTTAATTGAGGTTCCGGATGTCCAGGGCGTGCATGCCCCAAACTTCCAAAACCTCAACTGTTTCAAGAACTTTCTGTTACTTCACAATGACTTTCTTTGTCTCACCGTTAGAGGTCCTGATGATGTTCAGGCCCTTCACCGGTGATTCAACCTTGCGGCCGTCGGCAGTGAAGCATTCGCCGGTCTCCGTTGTATTCTCCTTGATGGCGCGGATGCCGTCGCTACCAGCTGGATTTGTGTCGAGTACGTATGCCTCTACGTAGGGCATCGGCTCCGGACCGTCACCGAAGTCCACTGTCCCCATATTATAGCCGAAGCCGGCGATATATCTGCCATCACCCGTGATGGAGGTAACGACGTTCATGCCGTTGGCATCGTATGTGGCAAACTGCTCTATACCGCTGAAGACCTCCGAAAGCAGACGCGGCTGAGTCTCTCCTGCTTTCAGGATGAAACCGCAACGCGGTTCTCCCCAACCGCCTTCTCCGGTGTATCCCACGACAGTTCCGTCATTGCTTATTGCAGACGGAGAAAGGCTGGTTTCAGCGTCAATGCCATGATTTCCGTCAACGGTGATCACCGTCATGTCCTGCTTCTCAATGTCATAGATGCCGATACGGCGCTCGGTCTGGTTGATGGAAGTCATGCCCATGTCTTCATCTACCTCATATCCCAAGAATTCTGATACGGCCATTACGGCATATTTGCCGTTTGCACTGAGTGCTCCGAATTGGAACGTAACGTAGGGATTGTCGTTCAATGCCACGTGACTCTGCTTCTCGTCGCTCCACTCTACCGGATTGAACCGGCTCTTGTAGATGGGGTCCAACTTGTATGTATCACCGTCTTTGACCCACAATACGGCAGGGAATGTTGACATGTCGTCAATGATATAGCCCAAAATTACGGAACCGTCGGCACTGACATGCTTGGCCGTGGCACCGTTGTAAGAGAAAAAGATGTCGTCACCTGTTGGCTCAGGCAGCATCGTCCGCACACCGTCGACCCATATACAGGGCTTCTTCTGCCATGCGTCGCCATAGTTCTGATTGACAAGTGCGCCGACTATGATGCGTCCGTCATCGGTGATGTCCTCACCCATGCCGTAGAATTCCTCAGTGGCCTCTTCTATTATCTTACATTCGCCATTCATGGAGAGTGTGGCTACAGGTCCGTTGAAACCGGCACCGACTCCTGTGTTGGACACTCCTCTCACTTCACCGCCCCAGTCATCAAGCATCGCCGCCACCTGCACCTGCTTGGTTGCGACATCGATGATGAACATTTCGTTGCCCAGCGTGACACCACCGACGTACTTGCCGTTGTTCGAGATGTCCTGCAACTGATAACCGCCGAAGATGTCTTCTGTCGCAAATGTTGTCAGAGACTGGGCGTTTGCATACGTAGCTGCGAAAAGACAGCAGAGCGTAAAAATCTTTTTCATAAGCTTTCCTTTATTTTAATGTGTATTGTTAGGATTATATTGTCATTTCCGTATGACCTTTCTTGCCGTGCCGTCACTCATCCTCACTATTGTCAGACCGCCGGCCTTGCCGTCTGTACGGCGTCCGTCGACAGTGTAGCGGACTGTCTCACGGACATCGCCAGAGACCTCACTGACGCTACGGATGGCGGACGGTCCGTCGTAGGGGAGCGCCTTCTCGTCAGCGTTGACAATCTCTCCCGTCTTCGTGTTCAGCAGCATCGCCACGACCCTCAACTTGCTCTTGTCCTGCAGGAGCTTGTTGCCGGCCATCTCGATGACATATTCGTGCTTCTGCGTCACGCCCTCTACGAGAGGCGCCTTTATCGCGCTTTTCAGCCCGTTGGTCACTCCGATGGCGGCGATGGCCACGTCGTTGTAGACCATATCGGTGAGGACGGGAGGACTGGTAATCCATTCCCGCATGTTCTCATCGCTCATCAAGGATGTCTTGCCGGACAGATAGTTTGACTGATACCAGTTCTGCGTCGTTCCGGTGAGGCCGTCGGCCACGACGACATAGGCCAGCGCGAACGGTGCGGAAGACGAATTATACTGGAACGTGACGTCGGTGCTGACCTTTATCTGGGTATATTCAGCATCATTCCACGACGGGGTCACGTCAACGGAACATTCCACCGGTATGTCCAGCAGCGCCTCATAGTCGTTCGTGATGAACATCGGCTGCGTGAAAGAGATGTCCGAACCGTAGTAGGGATCGATTGCCGATGTGCGGTTGAGGGTCGCGCTCGGCAGCGAAGCGCCGTAGAGCGCCACGACATTGTTGTAGACCGATATCTTCATCGGGTCCACCTTGCCCATCTTGTCATGCACGGCGATGCCTATAAACGAGTCGGGATAGCGCTCCTTCATCAGCCGCATGCCGGTTATTCCGCGCGGACAGTAGCCGCAACCGGTGGCCGTAAACTCCTCCTCGACTATCCGCCGCTTCGACTCTGCGGCCAAAGTGAGCAGGCTGCCCTGCGACGATATGTTCTCAGTGAAGGCGTTGGGCTGACCGTTCACCTTGCTGATGACAATCTTCATCCTTGCCGTTCCCGACGCCTCCTCGGCCTCAATGGGCAGGGCGACGGTGCGTTCGGTGGCGAACTCCACAGGGTTTTCGCTCAGATCGGCGTGCATGTCATACGATCTTCCGGTAGCGGTGTTCGTGACCGTATAGTCAAGCGAGCTCACCGCCGTCGTTCCCTCGCCGGAAACGGTCAGCGCGACCTTGCCGCCCTTGCCCCTGACGGCCCTGCTTTCCGACGCGAAAGCAGGCGCCACGGTGACTCCGGTTTCAGGATAGTCGCCGCTTATGGTCACGGTGGTGGTGAGGTTGCCGAATGTCGTTCCGGACATGTCGCGCCACACCGGCTCCGTGAGCGATGCCCTCAGATAGTGACCGCCGCTCACTGCCGGTTCGTCCGACGGACCTGTTATGACGGGATATTTTCCATCGGCCGTCGACGCATCGGCAATCGAAAACGAGTAGCCGACGTAACATCCGCCCTGCGGTATGGTGTAGGGAGTCTCCAACGTGATCGTGGTGAAATCTGTCATATAGCTGACCGGGGCAGTGATGTCCATGCAAATGCCGTCGGCACTTTCGGCCGTGGCGGGCAGACCGGACGAAATCCACATCTTCGGAGCTACGAGCAACGACGGGTCGCAAAGCAGGAACTCGACCTTGTCAATCTGCTTTCCGGCATATTCCGCCGGAACGAAGATGGCGCAGTCGTATGCCGCGGGAGCCTCCTCACCGAGAGTGCCCACTCCTGTACGGCCGAAATACGTGAACACTTTTGAACCATGCGCCTTTGCCGGAACGCCGTGGCGGCCGGTGATATTTGCCGGCGCAGAAGCAGCATGACCTGATACGAGGCCCTGTGCAGCCATCGTTGCGCACAGGGCGAAAGCGGTTAGTGAAGTGAGAATCTTCTTGTCCATTACTTGTTGTCTGTTGTGAAACTTTGCACGTATGGCACATCTTCAGCAGAATGAAGTACTGCCATTAAGTCGTTCTTGTTGCTTTAACGGCGACAAAAATAACTAAAAATTCATTAAAAGCATTGCATTATGTACCAAATCACACGCGTTTAAATGTTTTTAACACCAAATTTACGCTTTAACGGCATGTAAAGAAAGATATTAAGGCCTGACAACGGCAATTCTACAGGAAATAGAGCTGCTGACGGACGGCATGCCATTGCGGGAGGGCAGAAACCGTAAAAATGATAGTTCTTTCCGTTTTTTGTATATGCCGGTTTCTGCTGTAAGGCCGTATCTTTGCAAGGCGGTTACCGCGACAGGACCGGAACAGCCCCGGACAGCCGGTGGAGGACTGCAGCAGGAAACAGGAACAACGGACGTTACATATCATTATATATATAAAATCAAGATGAAAGACTTTACATTCAGAAATGACACAAGACTGTTCTTCTGTCATGACATCAGGGAAACCGTCGCCACCATCGCCAAGGACCGGAAGGTCATGCTCGTCTACGGCGGCTGCTCCGCCAAGCGGAACGGATGCTACGACGACATCACCGGAGCCCTGGCCGGCGCCGGAATACCGTTCGTGGAATACGGCGGCTCGTCAAGGGAGTTCGCGAAAATCGAGGAAGGCATACGCTTCGCCAAAACCAACGGCGTCACGATGGTCATCGGCACCGGCGGCGCAAGCGTCATGGACAGCGCCAAACTGATTGCCTTCGGCTTCTTCCACGAAGCGGACCTGTGGGAATATGTCAAGGGCAAGTGGATGCTTGAAATTGACGCTATCCGTGTACGTGGACAGTTCACCGTATTCGAGCTTCTGGTGTCTAAGATCAGGGCGATAATCGGTGCGCAGACTATTACACAGGGATGTGGCAAGATTAAGACAGTCCAGATGTCGGAAGACGGGACTGCCTACCTTGTCACACTCGAAGAACAGGACATGAGTTTCATGGAGCATGACTTCATCCGGTGCCAGGAGTTTACAGGCAACCAGCGATTGTATCACGTGGAGATAGAATCAATCGTTGACGGAGTAATCCGCATTCCGGTATCGGAGTTTGAATCGGAAGTGAACGAGGACGGGGTTACCTTTGTTACGAATCCCCCCATAGTGGGTGACGACATAGTGCAATTTGGTAACAGTTCATACGAAACACAGTACGCAGGAAGGCATTCC
>ERZ780208.449-NODE-449-length-42477-cov-6.061690_pt1 | contig 42477 bp, 38 predicted proteins | sample MGYA00511167_ERZ780208 | MGnify/ENA primary metagenome ERZ780208 (study PRJEB29588, sample SAMEA2159202) | human gut metagenome | biome: human gut; feature: human-associated habitat; material: faeces | place: Denmark | collected 2008/2010 ...
GAGGGCGAGGGGTATGACGTTGACTTCGACCACCAGTTCATAGAGGCTGAGAAGTTTGATGCGAAGCCTACATACAAGAAGTTCCTTGGTTATCGCCCTGGCGTGGCAGTCGTCGGAGACTTGATTGTCGGCATAGAGAACAGTGACGGCAACACAAACGTGCGTTTCCACCAGAAGGACACGCTGAGCAGATTCTTTGAGAGACTTGAACGGAAAGGGCTGGCCGTCAATCGTTTCAGGGCAGACTGCGGTTCATGCTCGGACGATATTGTGGAAGAAGTTGAAAAACACTGCAAGACCTTCTATATCCGTGCCAACCGCTGCACTTCGCTCTATAATGACATCTTTGCTCTCAGAGGCTGGAAGACGGAGGAGATTAATGGTATTGAGTTTGAACTTAATTCCATTCTTGCAGAGAAGTGGAAAGGGAAGGCGTACCGTCTTGTGATTCAAAGACAGAAGCGAATGGACGGTGTGCTTGACCTTTGGGAAGGCGAATACACCTACCGCTGCATCCTGACTAATGACTACGAGTCTTCAGAGAAAGAGATTGTCAAATTCTATAACCTCCGTGGAGGGAAGGAACGCATCTTCGATGAAATGAATAACGGATTCGGCTGGAACAGGCTTCCAAAATCCTTCATGGGAGAAAACACGGTGTTTCTTCTGCTTACGGCACTCATACGCAACTTCTATAAATTCATCATGGCGAGGCTTGACGTGAAGAGGTTCGGACTCAAAGCAACAAGCCGCATCAAGGCGTTTGTCTTCAAGTTCATCTCTGTGCCAGCAAAATGGGTCAGGACATCAAGGCAGTATGTGCTGAATATCTATTCATGCAACAACGCTTATGCTGATGTGTTCCAGAATGACTTTGGATAACACCGACAACTTATGGTCGTGATTCTGCGTATTGCCTCAAGTCGCGTGGTAGGGTAAGGGGAATTTATGCGTCTTTGTGGCGATTTTTGCTGCGTTGCGCCCTCTTTTGCCGCAGTGACGCTACCTTTTTGACCTCTGTGTCATCTTATGAGGGCGGTTGCGGATTTGAGGTTTATCAATCAGGCGCGTAACCACCACCGGCTGTATATCTAACACTTGTGCCGCCTTGATAAAATCTTCTCGCGTCAGATTCTTCTTGCGTCCATTCAAGGTCAACGCCAATTCCTCATCGTCCTTTGGATTAATAATTGCCGCATTTATTAGGTCATAGGCCGGAGCCAAACATATACCTTGTCCGACGTCATACAACGAAAAGTTTTTCAAGTGTATATCGTTATTTCCGGTCAGCCAACAAAACAGCACCACCTCAAAGTAATTTGTGACATCCATTTTGGGCAGCGATGAATATTTCAATATCGTCTTGCCTACACGTTCATAACTACTCTTGTATTTATATTCGGTCTGTCGTTCGGTCAATTGACACATATCCTCCATCGCAATTTTTTCTCCGCTCGGAGTCCGATCTATACGCCGAGTAAGATAGCATATCGAATCGTCCGCCATTCGCATCAATGTATGCGGAACAACATTGATATGTGCCGCCTCGGCAAGATGCATAGTTAAATCTTCGACCTCCGGCATCATTTTGTATTGTGAGGTCTGAGGCTTACAGATATATCCGCCCCAAAGTCCGACAATAGTCAATCGCTTGCTACCTTCATGGTCTTTTAGATGCAACGACAACTTGGGCTGCACTCCGGTCAACGATGTCTGATTTTCAATAATTTGCATCGCCAACCGGTCGAGTTGCCGTATTGTATAATCAAACGTCGGTAATGCTGTCGTGCCAAAAAATTTTTCGCAGCACGCCGGATGCATATCCTTTTCACCCGTTTTCAATGGTCGGTAGCAAAACAAGCACTTACTCATAATTTTCCTCCTTATCTTCTATAGCAATAACACTTACAGCACCTATACAATCCCTGCAACAGGTCAACAACAATGCCATTCGGTCGAGAATGCTAATGTCTGTATTGCGCAAAGCTACATCCAACAACCATCCCTCAGGTATCAAACCATCAAAAAACGGGAACAATACTTGACTCTTATATGCCTCTTTTTGCAGTGGCAAAGTCAAGCTGATAGGCTTCGCTGTATCCGTCGAAAGGTATTCGGGCAGATAGACAAATTCGTAGCCGGTATCATCCTCCGTCAAAATGCCGGCCAATAAATCTTTATAATATATCCGAGCTCGTCTCATAAATATACACTATTATTTGAGGGTTAGTTCTGAAAGCAATCTTGGCCGGTGTTTTGTTCTCTGACCTTGGGGACGGCAATCATCTCGTAATTAAAAAAATCAAGGAGCTGATTGACTTTGTCGAGACGTAACGATGCTTTGCCTTGCTCAAGATCGCGCACAAAACGCAGTCCCACGCCGGACTTCATCGACAACTCTTCTTGTGTCATTCCATACTTCTTGCGTTGCTTTTTTACGGTGGCAGACAAATTATTCATATCTTCATTATATTCTGTAATCGTGCTATAAATCAAGCTATAATATACCGAGTTATGTCGAATTCAAGCCAACAAACGACGTCTCATAAAAGATTACATCACATCTCGCCGACAGCGAAACTATACCTCTTCGGGTACAAAGTTACATATTTTTCTTGATATTATACCTTTTGGGGTATATTAATTGTTTTTTACTCGCGCACTATACCCTTTCGGTTATAAATAAGAGCGCAATGCCGGAACATCACTCTCATTATACGGTAAGGTCTCAGGTCAGAGAACAGCTGTTTTTTCTGATAGAATCCAATCAATCAGTTTTTTTCCGATTTAGCCATTTGCATATCATAGCGTAATTGGACACGCAATAATAATGCAGCAGGAACTCCGAGAGCTGCCTCAAAGAGAAATGCCGTAGTCGTAGTAAGAGACCTGCGGCCATTGAGGATTTCATTCAATGCCGTATGCGACATTACAATATTCTCCGCCAACTTCCGTTGGGAAATTTTTCGGTACTCGATTTCATCTTTGAGTACTTCTCCGGGGTGAGAGGGATAAGCCCCAAAATCGTTGTCAGACATAATGCTTTTATTCGGCGTATAAATCAATTTTTATAAGCATAATCCCGGCATCGGAATTACTTCTGTTTGCTTGTTCTTAGACTGAAACATAGCATCATACAAAATTACGGAGGGGAGACGTCGCGGCGCCTCCCCTCCTGTATTATGGGATTATGATATCGTGCTTATTTTGCGTCCCAGGTGCAGTCGATGGGTTCGAACTTTCCGGGGGCGGTGACGCGGAAGCGAGCAGTGTATGGCGTTGTGGATGCGCCATCATAAGCATAGAAGTTGATGGTATAGATGACATCTATTCCGGCTACGGGAACTGCATCGGCGTGCAATGTGGCCAGGGCGCCGGGCATAACTTCGTTCATGAAGCGAGTCTTTTCGAGGGCTACAACAGCAGCATCGTCCATATCTTGATACTCGGCGGGATACTGACCCTTGGCAGCGGAGGGACGCAGGTCGACGTTGCCTTGGTATGCGGATGTGCCGCTATAGTACTCGTTGTTGCCATAGGAGGATACGTAGAACTTACCGCTCTTGATATCGGTGTCGCCCAGAGGCACGCAGATGTTTTCGTATACCCAATTTACACAAGCCTGATAGTACTTGGTGGAGAGTTCCTGGCCTTTACCGGCGGGCAAGGTGATGGTGACGCAGGGGTCATACATCCATTTGCCGGCGTTGCGTACAAACTGGTTGGTGACCGCTGTGATGCCGGTATTGAGAGTCCATACGCCGTCTTCGCCGCAGATGTACGGGTCGCAGACGTACGAAGTAACCTTGGCCTTGGAGTCATAGTATAGGTAAGCAACATTGGTGGACTCGCCGGGCTGAGCATAGGGGTACTTGGCAGCGAGGTAGCGCGGCAGGTACTTGGTGGGCTCGGTAAGGTTCTGGTACTTCTGACCCATGGCTGTGTAATCGCCGGGATTGAGGACGCAGAAGCCCGAAGCGGCTACCCAGTTGTCGCCGTTGAAGCGGTACATGGCGTTGTATCCGGTGGTGGGCACGGCTACGGCCGGTGCGTTGTGACGACGCGGGGCGGCGGTGACGGTTTTGCCGTCCACGGCGGTGACTACGAAGTTGCAGAATCTGCCGCCGGCAATGGCGATGAAGTATCCGGTGATGGAGGCTTCGCCGTCGTTGGTGAATAGGCCGCGCAGAGCATCAGTGATACCATAGACACTGCCTTGAGCTTTCTCGGTGCCTTCGGGTTTGACGTTGATGTTGCGCTCGGTTACCGTAACTTTACCTTTGATGGTTGCGTATACAGCCAGTTCGTTTTCTGTGCGTGTAATCAACTGATCCCATTCGGCGGCGGTGTAAGACTTGGCGGCGGGATAGGTGACTGCCTGTGTGCCGACTATTTCGACTTCGGCCGAGGCTCCGGTCACCTGGAAGCCCTTGTTGTAAGCGCCGATGGTGCCGTTAACCTTAACCTGATTGCCGACAGCTTGCGATTTGGCGTCGAAGCTGCTGCCCATGTATACGAAGATGCTGCCGGAATTGTCGGTGATGACGTATCCCTGGCCGCATACAGCCGTAACGACAGCGTTGATTTCAACCTGGTCGTCGACTTTCACGCTTCCGATGACATCGGAAAGAGTGAAGGAGGGGGTTTCGCCACCGCCTACATTTCCGAACACAGGTTCCTGCTCGGACTGCGCGTACGAAACTATGCAATAGAGTCCGTCGTTAGCATCGGCTTCGTTGTTGAGAATCTTGCCGAGGTACTTGTTGGCGGGATGCGAGGGAGCAAATCCGTCGATGAAGTTGTCTTCGGATTCCCAGACATAAGCCTTGTAGTCGTCTGTGGAGACGGTGTACTGCTGTGCAGCGGCGGCTTCCGAGACTTCGGGAGCTACGGGACCGGCAACGTTGTAGGTCACTTTGACGCCCGAGCCATCGGTGAGAGTAAAGTACTTGAAGGAATTGGAGGCGAGGAATGCCGGGAGGTATTTCTCGGCCGGAATGGCATCGGAGAAAGCCTGGCGGGTGGCCACGGCAGCGAGGTCGGCCTTGAATTCGTCGCCTGCGAGAGCCTTGTTTGTGGCGTTGGAGGCGATGGCCTTGTAGTCATCGGCAGTGAGGGTGTACTCTATGTTCTGCTTGTTGGAAATAGGCTGGTCCTTTTGGTCCTCGAATCCATCGAGGTCGTTGTTCCAATCGTTCTCGTCGCAGGCGGTGAGTGTCAAGCCCATGACCGCTGCCAACATCGTGCTGAATATATATCTTGTTTTCATAATGATGTATGTCGTGGAATGTTGGTTGGGTTATTAGAAGTTGACGCGAAGTTTCATGGCGTAAGTGCGGCCGAAGCTGTAGAATACGCGGAAGGCATTTTCCCATGTGCCGGTTTCGGACGACGGGGTGTATGCGTCGACTACGTAGTTGTAGTTGAAGAGATTGTGCACGTTGCCGGAGAGTGTGGCTTTGAGGCCGCCGATTTCGAAGGTATAGGCGGCGTTGAGGTCAAGCTGTTGTCCCCAGGGAATACGCCATGGATCGGCCACCTTGACGGTGCCGTTGGGAGTATAGGACGATGAGCTTATGGTGTAGTCGCTGTAGTTGTTGGCGGCCACGGTCCAATCGAGGCCTACGCGCAAGCCCTTGAAGGGACGGAATGTTGCTCCGAGAGCGGCGGTAATCTGTGCACTGCCGCCTACTTTGACGCCTTTTTGCTCGAGTGTGGCGTGGATGTGGTCTTTGGCAAGGATGCCGCTGGCAACAGAACCTGCGAGGTCGGCCAGAGGTTGGCCAAGCTGGTTGTAGAAGTAGCCGGTCGAGTTCGAATCCCACTGATAGTCGCCGATAGATGCCATACCATTGACTTCGATCCAGCGTGCGGGGATGAAGGTGAAGTTCAATTCGAGACCCATGTGGCGTGCGTCTACACCGGCCATATTCATATAGTAGCGGTCACCGGCGTGTTCGCCTACTTCGATGTTGCCCGTACGAGTAGTGGTCTTGTCCATCCACTTGGTGTAATAGGCGTTGAAGGTGGCCGAGAATATGGGCGAGCCGAAGCCGTAGCCCAATTCGGCGGAGAATACTTTCTCGTTGATGGGGTCGGGGTTGGCGGCATTGGATGTTGCTTGGCTCAAGAATACGCCGGAGGCGAAGAAGGGAGCGCGGCTGATGTATCCGACGTTGCCGTATACATTGTTGTGGCGGTCAAGGTTGTAGTTGATACCGAACTTGGCCGTTCCGCCCAGGAAGTTGTATGTGGGGGATTTGGAGTGTTCCTTGTCATAGTAGAAGTGGTCGACGCGCTGGTATCCGGTGTTGCTCAACGATCCGGAGAGGACGATGTTCATGCGACGGTCCAGCAGGGTGTATTCGCCTTGTGCATATACGCCTTCCTGGTTGGTGCGTCCTTCGTAGTCGCGGTATACAACATCACCGACACCGAGTTTTTCGTAACGCCAGTTGGGGTCGGCGGCAGCGGCGTTGTTTTCTACCTTGACATTCTTACGGCTGGAGTCGTCCATGTAGTATTCGCCGTCATAGAGGTCTATGATTTTGTTGTTGTGGAAGCCTACATAGTAGCGCATGTCGATACCGGCTGTGAAGCGCAGTTTATTGTCAAAGAAGCGGTTGTTGTATGTCGAGATAAGTCCGTACCAGTTGTGCGAGTTGTTGGACTGAGACATTACCATATTCGAACCGGTAGTGGATGCGCGGTTCATCAGTTGGATTTCGTCGTAAGCGAAGGTTCCGTCTTCGTGACGGAAGAGGGTATTGGGCACACCGTTGGTTGCGCCATACCACGAGGAATTGCTCAGCGAAGTGCCGTTGTATGTTCCGCGGCCTTGGCCGGAGTATCCGCCGCCGGTAGCGATGGAAACATATGCGGTAGTAGACAGCGAGGACTTGTCGTCAATCTGCCAGATGTGGGCCAGCGAAATTTGGGGCTTGTGGTAGGTGTTGCGGTTGGAGCTGCGTACCTTTCCGTCAAGGCCGAAGCCGTAAGTGGGATTGTACTTGTAGGGGCTGTCGCTGTCCATGACGCGCTTGGCGTAGGTCTGATATTCCATGATGGTAAGACCGTCCTGGCTTGAGCGCTTGTTGTGGTTTTGGGGAGCGCCGAAGGCTGTCAAAGACAATTGATGACGGTCGTTGATGCGCTTGGAGATGTTGAGGAAGTAGCTGTACGAGTTGAAGTCAGTGCCCTGTACATACCCGTCACCCCAGCGGCGAGCGCCTTGCAGAGTGATGGCCCAGCCGTTTTTCATCAGGCCGGTGGAGACGTTCATGCCTATGTTGTTGAGGCCGTCGTTGCCAAATCCGTAGAACACGCTGCCGCCACGCTTGGCGTCAAGGCTGCGAGTAGTGATGTTGATGGTACCGCCGATAGAGGGAGCCGAGAGTATAGCTGCACCCAGACCGCGTTGTGTCTGGATGTTGGAAGCCACGTCACCAAGGCCTGCCCAGTTGGACCAGTACACCCAGCCGCCTTCCATATCGTTGACGGGAATACCGTTGACGAGGACAGCGACGTTGGCGCTTTGGAAGCCGCGCATGTTGATTTTGGCATCACCAAAACCACCGCCGTCTTTGGTAGCCCAGACGCCGGGAGTGGTTTTGAGTACTTCGGGGAGTTCCTGCGTACCGAGTTTGTACTCGATGTCAGCGGCATTTACCTGGCTGACGGCCACAGGGGTCTGGCGTGTGCGAGCCAGAGACTGCGTAACGACGACGTCGTTGAGAACTTCGGCCTGCGTGGGAAGGGTGATGGTTCCCATATTGCGGGCAGCGGCGACTGTGATAGCTTTGCATCCTACAAAGCTGAATGTGAGTGTGGATGTCTTGGCCGGGACGGTCACGTTGAAGTGTCCGTCGACATCAGTGGTGCCTACGGCATTCTTGCCGGTGATGACCACACTGGCGCCAATGATAGGTTCGCCGTCTTGGTCAACGACAATACCGGTACATTTCATGGTGCCTTGGGCGAGCATGCCTATGCATGTCAGGCACATCACCACGAATACTGATAATAGTCTTTTCATTCCAAAAAATGTGATTTAGTGGTTAGGGTGAATATTAATATATCTAATTACAATTTTTCATGTTAAATATAAGCCTTTGGAAAAGGCACTAAAGACGCTTTCGAAACCATACGCAGTCCCGAAATAGTTGTGAATCAATCGCTTTGTATCATTACTCAGAGGGTAAATCTGTTTAACGTGCATTCAAAGGTAGCAATAATCTTTAACATAGCAGCTATTCCGCCGCAAAATAGTTTTGCGCAAAAGCAATCTCGGGCTTCCGTGGGTCGCCGTTTTGGGCTATAAGGTAGCAGGCATAGCGCGTCAACAGTATGTCATCTATCTGACGTTCAGCACCTGATCCAAGCAAGACCATTTTCCCGACGTTGGAAAAATGGTCGGTAATTGACTCTCCTGCATTTACGCAGGACTCTTTGGCCCTGTTTATAGTTTCTTTGAAACGATCCCATCGGGCATATCCCAATACAGGGTAAAGCTCACGTGCACTCCAACATTCAACGCCTTCATATTCTATGGCTATGGCCTCGAAGCTCTCGAATAATTGTTTGATTTCTTCTGCTTTCATTTCATGGTCCTTTAATACTACCGCAAAAGGTAGCCATTTTTCTTAAAGCGTGAAAGGCGGTGGTGGCGGGATACCGTCAGGTGTTGCCGGTAAGACGCATGGCTATGTGCCACATGGCTATGGCGGCAGAGACGCTGACATTGAGCGAATGTTTGGTACCGAATTGCGGTATTTCGAGATATATGTCGCTGGCAGCCACCACGGCCGGGTCCACGCCATCAACCTCGTTGCCTACGACTATTGCATATCCGCGTCCGTCCGTTGGCGCAAAATCTTGGAGCGAAACACTTCCGTGCACCTGCTCGAGACAGCACACAGCATATCCGCGGCTGTGCAATACGGATATGGCTTCGAGGGTATTGTCATAGTAAGACCAGTCCACCGAATCTTCGGCACCGAGGGCTGTCTTGTGTATCTCCACCGATGGAGGTGTGGCGGTGATGCCGCACAGGCACACATGTCGCACGGCAAAGGCGTCACATGTACGAAAAATTGCACCTATATTATTGAGCGAGCGTATGTTGTCCAGTACTATTATCAACGGCAGTTTTTCCTTGGAATGGAATTGCTCTATAGTATCGCGGTGCATCTCTGCGGTGGTTTTTTTGCGTGGCGCACCGGCGGTCATGGTGCTTTCGGGCGTCCATCCGGGGCGCAGGAAGTGCATGGGTCTCATGACAAACGTGCGTGCGGCAGCATGCGGATGCGGAATTTTGAGCCGCGGATGCGAATACACCAAGTCGTCTATGGCTATGATGTCGATGTCGATGCTACGGTCTATGTAGTCGCCCAAGGAGTTGCGGTGTGTCTCGCCGGGGGCTATGATCTGCTCTATAGCCTGTATTTGATCCAATAATGCAAGGGGTTCCACTTGCTGTCCCTCCGGGAGATCGATGGCGATGCCGACGTTGATAAACCGGTTGACTGTATCGAAGCCCCATGCATCGCTCTGTATTTCCGGGGCACGCCGTATGCGAGACCGGGGATAGCGTGATGCCAGCATGAGTATGGCTCTTTCGATATTGGCGCGACGGTCGCCGAGGTTGCTGCCGAGGTTCAGGTATATAGTGGACATGTCTTTGGGTGTGGATGTTATTCGGATATTAGGAAATATATTTGTTATCAGTCTTTTAGGTTGTATGATGGATGTCAGCCGTTGGGTGTCTTGGTTGTATTTTGTCTGTAACGGGGGTGATGTTCGAGTATCTCCTGGCGCAGACGTGAGTTTTCGATATGGAGATATATCTGCGTGGTGGCTATAGACTCATGTCCCAGCATCTGCTGTATTGAACGGAGGTTGGCGCCGCCTTCAAGAAGATGGGTGGCAAAAGAGTGTCGCAGCGTGTGCGGCGACAGTGGAGTGCGTATGCCGGCACGCGCCGCCGCATCGCGCAATATGTAGAAAATCATAACACGCGACAGATGTCGGCCACGGCTGTTGAGGAACACCGTATCGGCATCGACCGATGCTATAGGAACATCATTACGGTCGGTGTCCACATAGTTTTTTATGCGCGTCAATGCCACTTCGTTGACCGGCACGAGTCGTTCCTTGGAGCCTTTACCTCTTATAAGCATTACCGCATTGCGAAAGTCTATGTGCGAAATCTGCAGTGCACACAACTCGGAGACACGCAGTCCGCAACCGTACATGGTTTCTACGATTGCGCGATTGCGGCGTCCCGTAGGGGTGTCCTCCATAGCCGCTATCAAGGCGTCTATTTCTTCCAAGGAGAGTACCGAGGGCAGACGCGACCCCACGGACGGACTTTCGAGCAATTCGGTAGGATCGGTTTCCATGATGCCCTCGAGACGCAGATAACGGTAAAAATTCTTGATGCCGCTGAGTATGCGTGCGCACGAGCGCGGCATGATACCGAGGTCGTGCAAGTCGCCCATGAATGTACGCAAGTCGTCCACAGTGGCCTTGGTCGGGTCGATATCTGCGGCAGCAAGCGCATTGAGTAGCTTTGAAACGTCCGTGACGTATGCATCGCGCGTGTTGTCGCTGTATCCACGCTCGACAGTGAGGTACGACCCGTATCTTCCCAGTATTTTGTCTATATCCATGGTCGGCAGCGGTGTTATAATGAGCCTTGTTCGACAAGCGTAGCCACGCGTTCTATGATGGCGTCTTCACGTTTCTTCTCGGGTTGGAACTTGCCTCGCAGGTTGACGCCGAAAAGCCTACCGAAGCCTTGCCAAAATACGGCTCGAAAGCTACCGAGAAATGCTTTGACAATTTCGTATGACGATTGGTCGGTTTCGCGCTGTATAAGCTTTACCAAAAGCCGCGCCTGGCTTTTGCTCAGTCGCTTGAGTATTGGCTTGTACTGTTTGAAAAGTTCCTTTTCCATGCGTTTGAGATATTGCTCACGCTCCTTCTGTGTGTCAAAAGTCTCTATGTACTCGTATGTCTCGATAAGTGTCTCGCGTATCATTTTGGCATACGGAAGGGTTACCTTGACATTGCGCACGGTTCGCCAATAGAATTCCTCTTCCTTCTTGTTTCGGAATTTCATAGGCGGATACACCGTGAAAGGACGAAGGAAAAATATTGTCATTGTGTCGCCCGTTTCCGGATCGACTACGAAGTTGTATCCTTGGTAAATATTTTCGCGTGCAGAAGGCAGGCGCATATCCGGGCCATGTTCCTGCCCTGAGGCGGAACATAGCGTGCCGGCTACCATGATTGCTACGGCGGCCAGCGCTATGACCATGCTGCGCCGCTTCATTTTCACTGATAGTCGTGCGGTACCGGGGGATAGTCCACAGTGTAGTGCAAGCCTCGCGACTCGTGGCGTTCCTTGGCTTGCCGCATAATCAGGTAGCCCACGTTGATGATATTGCGCAATTCGCAAATATCACGTGACACTTTTGATTCCTTGAACAGTTTCTCGGTTTCTTCGTACAGTATATCGAGACGATTCCAGGCACGGTCAAGACGTAGATTAGAGCGCACAATACCCACGTATGTACCCATGATTTGGTTGACTTCCTTGATACTTTGGGTGATTAACACCATTTCTTCGGGATGGCGTGTACCCTCGTCGTTCCAATCCGGGACATCATGGCGCAATTCGTATCCGGGGGCATGGGCCACGGCGTGTCGTGCTGCCGCATCGGCATATACCACAGCTTCTATCAGCGAGTTGGATGCCAAGCGGTTGCCTCCGTGTAGTCCCGTGCGGCTGCATTCGCCCAAAGCATACAAACGATGTATCGAAGACTGACCGTCCAGATCGACGGCGATGCCGCCGCAAAGGTAATGGGCAGCCGGTGCCACGGGAATATAATCTTTGGTGATATCTATGCCGAGGCTCAAGCACTTCTGATAAATATTGGGGAAGTGATGGCGTGTCTCTTCGGGGTCTTTGTGCGTTACGTCAAGATATACATGGTCGTCGCCGTAGAGTTTCATTTCGCTGTCTATAGCGCGTGCAACAATGTCGCGCGGCGCCAGCGACAATCTAGGGTCATACTTCTGCATGAATTCATCGCCACGTAGGTTGCGCAATACCGCACCATAGCCGCGCATGGCTTCTGTAATAAGGAATGATGGACGATCGCCCGGGTGGAACAACGCCGTAGGATGGAACTGTATAAATTCCATATCTTTGACCGTTCCCTTGGCACGGTATACCATAGCTATACCATCGCCGGTGGCTACAAGCGGATTGGTTGTTGTCTGGTATACGGCGCCGACACCGCCGGTAGCCATGACAGTTACGCGTGCAAGGAATTTTTCAACCTTGCCTGTCTCTTGGTCCAGTACATATGCTCCATAGCAAGTTATGTCAGGAGTTCGGCGTGTCACTATGCGTCCCAAATGGTGTTGGGTGATGATTTCTATGGCAAAATGATGCTCGTAGATGTCTATATTGGGGTTATGTCGCACTGCCTCTATAAGACCGCGTTGTATTTCGAATCCGGTGTTGTCGGCGTGATGCAGTATTCTGAATTCGCTATGTCCACCCTCGCGGTGCAAGTCAAAAGACCCGTCTTCGCGACGGTCAAAGTTCACACCCCAAGACAGCAGATCTTTGATACCCTTGGGCGCTCCGGTGACCACGGCGCGTACTGCTGCCGGGTCGGAGAGCCAGTCTCCGGCTACCATAGTATCATGTATGTGTTTCTCGAAGTTGTCCACGGCAAGATTGGTCACCGAAGCGACCCCGCCTTGTGCCAATGCAGTGTTGGCCTCATCGAGAGTAGTCTTGCATATCAAAGCTACACGACCGTGCTCCGCCACTTTAAGGGCAAAACTCATGCCGGCTATACCGGAGCCTATGACCAAATAATCGTATTCCATATTATTATTTATTTTGCAAGAGGTGTGATTAGATAGTGTTTTATGTCTATTGTATGATTATTTTATTGGAATGTTTTTTATTTAACTACGACATTAACTATCTTGCCCGGCACTACTATAATTTTTACAATCTGCTTGCCTTCCAACCACTTGGTAGCGGCGGAATTGCTGAGTGCCAAACGCTCGACATCGGCGCGTTCGGTACCGGCAGCCACAGTAATGGTAAAGCGTGCCTTGCCGTTGAAGGACACGGCATACGTCTGTGTATCGGCTTTGAGATAGCGTTCCTCGGCTTGCGGCCATTGGGCATCGCAGATGGTGGTAGTGTTGCCAAGCGCATGCCACAATTCTTCGGCAATATGCGGCGCAAATGGTGTAAGCAACACCAAAAGCGATTGCAATACCTGTCGGCTGCGGCAGCGATGCGAGGTAAGTTCGTTTACACATATCATAAAGGCGGCCACCGAGGTGTTGAACGAGAAATTGTCAATGTCGGCCGTAACCTTGGCTATAAGACGATGGAGACTGCGCAGGTCTTCTTCGGAAGCGGCGCTGTCATCCGGCAAAAATTCTTCTCCTTTGTAGAAGAGAGCCCACAATTTTTTGAGGAATCTATTTACACCGTCTATACCGTTAGTATCCCACGGCTTGGACTGCTCCAAAGGACCGAGGAACATCTCGTAGAGACGCAGAGTGTCTGCACCATAAGTGGCTACTATATCATCGGGATTGACAACGTTGAACATCGATTTGGACATCTTTTCGACTGCATATCCGCATATATAGCGGCCGTCATCCTCGAGGACGAATTGAGCATCGTTGTATTCGGGACGCCATTTACGGAAGGCTTCCGTGTCGAGTACATCGTTCTTTACTATATTGACGTCCACATGTATGGGAGTTACATCGTAGTCTTTCTTCTTGCCTGCACTCACAAAGGTATTAGTATCCTTGATGCGGTATACGAAGTTCGAGCGCCCTTGTATCATGCCTTGGTTTATGAGTTTTTTGAAAGGTTCTTCCTCTACCACTATTCCGAGGTCATAAAGGAACTTATTCCAAAAGCGACTGTAAATCAAGTGTCCCGTGGCATGTTCGGTGCCTCCTATATATAGGTCGACATTGCGCCAGTACTCGTCAGCCTCTTTGGATACAAGTGCATCGTGATTACGCGGATCCATGTATCGCAGATAGTAAGCCGAACTGCCGGCAAATCCCGGCATAGTGTTCAGTTCCAAGGGATAGCCATCGGCAGTTTTCCAGTTCTTGGCACGTCCCAATGGCGGCTCACCTTTTTCTGTAGGCAAATATGCATCTATTTCGGGTAACAACAGCGGCAGGTCCTTGTCATCGAGCATACAAGGTATACCCTCCTTGTAGTATACGGGGAAAGGTTCGCCCCAATAGCGCTGACGCGAGAATATGGCATCACGCAGACGATAGTTAACCTTAACACGGCCTATGCCTTTTTCCTTTATAAATTTTTTTGTTGCGGCAATAGCTTCCTTGACGGTAAGTCCATTGAGATTAAGTTCGGGGCCTTCGCTGTTCATCATGATGCCTTCTTTGGCATCGAAAGACTGCTCGGATACATCGGCACCTTCTATAAGCGGAATTATAGGAAGATCGAAATGCCGGGCAAAGGCGTAGTCACGACTGTCATGTGCAGGCACTGCCATGATGGCGCCTGTACCGTATCCGGCAAGTACATAGTCGCTTACCCAAATAGGTATCTTTTTACCCGTAAGAGGATTGACGGCATATGCGCCGGTGAATACACCGCTGACATGCTTGTCCATAAGTCGCTCGCGTTCGGTGCGACGCTTGGTAGCGGCTATGTAGGATGTCACGGCTTCGCGCTGTTCGGCGGTGGTGACTTTGTCCACATATTCGCTTTCGGGAGCAAGCACCATAAAAGTAACGCCAAAAACCGTATCGGCACGAGTGGTGAATATTTCGAGGTCTATATCATCTCTTCCATCAATGGAAAAATGCATTTCTGCGCCTTCGCTACGACCTATCCAGTTGCGCTGTGTTTCCTTGAGCGAGTCGGTCCAATCGATGGTGTCAAGTCCCTTAAGCAGGCGTTCGGCATATGCACTCACACGCAGACACCATTGGTACATCACTTTTTGCTCTACCGGGTAACCGCCGCGGAGCGATACGCCTTCGGATACTTCGTCATTGGCCAGTACCGTTCCCAATTTGGGACACCAATTGACCATGGTGTTGCCGAGATATGCTATACGATAGTTCATCAAGACGTCAGACTGCTGCTTGGCATCCATAGACTTCCATTCGTCGGCGGAGAAAGTAAGTACCTGCGAAGAGGCTGCCGGAGTGTCGGCATTGGCACCTTCCTTTTCGAAACGTGCCACAAGTTCGGTGATGGGCATGGCCTTGCAAGCCTGAGTGTCATAGTAGCTCAGGAACATGCGCTTAAAAGTCCATTGAGTCCATTTGTAATACTCGGGGTCACATGTACGTATTTCGCGCGACCAGTCGTAGCAAAATCCTATCTTGTCCAGTTGTTCGCGATAGCGTGCTATATTGGTTTGAGTAGTTACCTCAGGATGTTGTCCGGTCTGTATTGCATACTGCTCGGCAGGCAATCCGTATGCATCATATCCCATGGGATGTAGTACATTGAAGCCTTTGAGCCTTTTGTAACGGCTTACAATGTCCGAGGCAATGTATCCTAAGGGATGTCCAACGTGCAAACCTGCTCCCGAGGGGTAGGGGAACATGTCAAGTACATAGTATTTGGGTCGTTTGGTGTCTATGTCTACGCGGTATGTATTGTTGTCACGCCAATACTTTTGCCAGCGGGCTTCGATGTCGCGATGATTATATTCCATTATATATAGTGTGTATTATTTTTTTATGTATATTTCACGAAAGTTCGAGCATTCTCTTTATTGGAACGATGGCACGGCGAGCTGTCTCGGCATCCACCTTGACTACCGGAGCCATATCGCGCAACGAGTTGCGTATTTTTTCAAGGTTTATCTGTTTCATAAACGAACATTCGTTGCATCCACATCCAAGTTCGTCCGGAGGCGCCGGTATGAAATTTTTTTCCGGACAGCTTTTGTGCATCTGATGTAGTATGCCACTTTCGGTGGCTACGATGAAGGTATCAGCATCGCTTTGTTGTGCGTATTTGAGCAAAGCCGCCGTAGATCCTACATGGTCGGCAAGCACAAGCACCGCTTTGGGACATTCGGGATGAGCCAGCACCGGGGCTCCGGGATATTGTTTTTTGAGGTTTATGATACCTTGAACGCTGAAACGTGCATGCACATGGCAGGCGCCGTCCCATAGTACCATATCGCGTCCGGTGACGCTGTTGATATAACTTCCAAGATTGCGATCCGGACCGAAGATGATGGGAGTATCTTTGGGCAGGCTTTCTACAATCTTGCGTGCATTCGAACTGGTGACCAAAACATCACTGAGAGCCTTAACGGCTGCCGAGGTGTTGACATACGATATGACCGTATGTCCGGGATGATCCTTGATAAAAGCCTCAAAGCGATCGGCCGGACACGAATCGGCCAAAGAACATCCGGCCGTAGGGTCGGGAATAATCACAGTCTTCTCCGGACACAGGATAGCGGCAGTTTCGGCCATGAAATGGACGCCGCACAGCACTATCACTTTTTGAGGCAGTTTGGTGGCCTGCTGAGCCAGTGCTAAAGAATCTCCTATGAAGTCGGCGATGTCCTGCACTTCGGGCTGCTGGTAATAGTGCGCCATGATGACAGCACCGCGTTCCTTCTTGAGGCGCTGTATATCTTCTTTGAGTGCTTCGACGGACTGTCGTCCGGAGTTTTCAACATCCATATTTTATTATAAGGTTTAATGAAAATAAATTTTTCAAAATTTCTATAAGAACAATAATGGGTGTAGATAACGATTATAACTTTTTCACTGAAAATTTGGAAAATACGTTATCAACATCTTGTTGTATATTGTCCTTCGGGGTTATAAACACCCGGTTTTGCTTATCCACAACAAGATACAAACTTTATAAACATGGTGTGGATAACGTGCAAAGTTAATAACTTTTCGGCAGTATTAGGATCTTGTAGGTTGAAAAGATGGTAGAAAATGGTAGAAAGAGGATACGATAACTTATTATTGAATTTTTTTGGTGCTTTTATATTTTCTCCTTATATGTTCAAGTCTCCGATATTTCCAAATATAATTTTCAATAGTTTCTTATCAGTTATAGACATACTTATTGACACTATATGTAGAGTATAAGAGTTCTTATAAATAAAAAGAAAAGGAGCATATCGACCACTCCTTTTCTTTTTTTTTCTTACTTTATTTTTGTGCGTAGAAAGCTTTGAATGCGCGGATAATCATTTCGTGGTCGCGTAGCGAGGCGGTTTCTCTCGCCGAATGCATAGCCCAGACGGCGGCACCCATATCGACACCGCGTAGCGGTATCTGCGAGGTGAGAATGTTGCCCAGAGTCGACCCTCCGGCAACGTCACTGTGATTGACGAAATACTGTACCGGTACTCCGGCATCCTTGCATATAGATGCAAATACGGCGGCACTGTCTGCATCGGTCATGTATTTGCAATTGGCGTTGATTTTGATGACCGGGCCGCCACCGAGCAACGGATGGTTGGTGGGGTCGTATTTGTCCATATAGTTAGGATGTGCGCCGTGGGCGTTGTCGGCGCTGACCATAAAGGAGTCGGCGACACTGCGCAGGTATTTTTCTTCGGGAGCATCGGCGGCGGCATATACTCGTCGCAGTACGTAGTCCAGTATAGGCGATCCGGCTCCTTGCTTGGTTCCTGAACCGGTTTCTTCGTTATCGAAGATGGCCATGACCTTGAGTGTGCCGTCGGACGAAGGCTGTGTATCGGTGATGGCGGCAGTGGCTGCATGTACCATGCTCAAGTCGTCTATGCGTCCCGAGGTGATATAGTCTTCATAAGCGCCTACTGTGCAGGCTTTGGTGGTGTCGTATAGCGATATATCGTAATCGAGAATATCTTCGGCTTTGACTTCGAGCTCGGCCGCAATCTGTCGGCACAACCATCCTTCGGGTTTTTCATCTTCGGGAAGCGTACCCACTACAGGGAGCATGTCGCGTTGGCGGGATAGGGGGTTGCCCTCGTTGACGGCGCGATTGAAGTGTATTGCCAGGTGTGGGATGGTGAGCATGGGGCGGTCGAAACGCACCAGACGTGTGACAGGGTGCATGGCATCATCGCCGCGCAGTATCACGCGTCCCGCCAGGGAAAGCGGGCGGTCAAACCAGGTGTACAATATAGGGCCGCCATAGACTTCGGTATTGAGGCGCAGCATACGACCTTCGCCAAGCATCTCGCATTTAGGTTTGACACGAAATCCGGGAGAGTCGCTGTGGGCGCTGATGATGTGGAAGCGGTCGGGGGCGTGGAGTTTTTTGTCGCCGCTGTCCGGTACAATGAATGCAATGACGGCGGTGCCGTTTTGCAGCGTATAGTATTTGCCTCCGGGGACGAGGTCCCATTGCTTGCGTGCATCCAAAAATTGGAAGCCTTCGTAATATAATTGGTGGCATATAGTGTCAATGGCCCAGAAATTGACCACTGAGGCATCAAGAAATTTTTTGAGTGAAAGCATGGCGTTTTTTTTCTATGAGTTTTGGATGTATTGTATTATCGTATTGTCCATATCAATTGACGATGATGCTTATTTATGGTGTGTGTCAGCAGGCACGCAGGGCGTTGAGCGCACGCAGGACGTTGCATAATATTCCGCTCCAATACTGGATGAAGTCGGCACGCAGAGCCTCGGTGGCTGCATCGACCACCCGGTCGGTGGCATCGTCGCGTATGGTTTGCAAGTAGTTGTAAGTGCTTTGGAAGATGTCGCAGAGACCTTCGGCAATACTTGCGGCAATAGGCGTATCGGAGTATTTCATATCTTGATGGAATACTTCAAGGTAGGTGTCATCGGCGCCCAGCAGTTGTTCGATGGCGCTGCGTAGTGCTTCATAAGAGTCTTCGTCGAGCACATCGGCAATATATGCGTCGGTGTCGTCTAAACTTTCGGGAATGTCATTGGCGGCAATGTATATGCGCGGTAGCAGTCGCAACATAGTGCTTACGAAGGTATCGCGTGCCGATGTATCATCATCGCCGGCGAGTTGGCCCGAAGCTACGGATTGTATGGCCTGGCAATATTCGTTGCACAGCGCCATTACGGCTAATGTATTATTGGAAAGTGGCATTGTCAGTTTTTGTAGAGTTTGTTTAGGATGATATACTCGTAGACTTCTTTGGGTACAAAGGCACGCATGTCGCGTCCGTCGGCAATGCCTTGACGTATCATTGTGCTTGATATTTCGAATATGGGCGCATGAACCTGACGCATACGCTCGTGCATCTTATCTTCGGTGATTTCGTAGCCATAGCGCGGATATACCAAGACGCCGAATTCGGTGAGTATTTTGTCGTGGTCGCGCCACCGGTCAAAAATGAGCCAGTTGTCGCTGCCTATAATAAGTTTGAAATTCTTGTCCGGGTAAGTGACGGCCAGTTTGCGCAGTGTGTCTATGGTGTAGGAGGGGCGAGGCATTGACAACTCTATATCGCAAGGCTCTACTCCGTCGATGTCGTGTGCGGCTTTTTCGAGCATCTCCATGCGCAGTGCATCAGGCAGAATATCCGATGCTTGTTTCAGTGGGTTGAGTGGTGACAGCACCAACCATACACGGTCCACATATTTCCATTGAACCATATATGAAGCCAGAGCAATATGCCCTATATGCACGGGACTGAAAGTTCCGCCGAGTATGCCGATGGTTTCTTTCATATGCGTGTGTCGGAGAAAGTTCGTTTTCCTGTTGTTTATATATGGGCTTTCGGACGGGCTGAAGGACGGATTTATTTTTCCAGAAAAGAAATGATGGCTTGGCGTGTCTCGGCTATGGCTGTATCGAGGTTATCGTTGGTGATGCGCATGTCGCATTGTCCGGCAAAGGATATTTCGTATTCGGCCTTAGCCACGCGCTGATTAATGGCTTCGGGGTCGTCGGTGCCGCGTGTTTCGAGACGCCGGCGCAAGGTATCTATGTCCGGCGGCAGGATGAATATGGTGAGAGCAAGGTTGCCGAAATGGCGCTTGACATTGAGGGCGCCTTTTATGTCTATGTCAAGTATGATGTTATCGCCGGCGTTTATGGCGTTTTCGACTTCCGAAGTCAAGGTGCCGTAGTATCGTCCGGGATATACTTCTTCCCATTCGATAAATCGGTTTTCGGCTATGGCGTTACGGAATTCGTCGGTGGACATAAAATGATAATGCACGCCGTCGACTTCGCCGTCACGAGGCGAGCGGTTGGTGGCGCTGACACTGAAGCGCATGTCTATGTCGCCCGCATCAAGTATGGCGTTGATAATTGTGGACTTGCCGCAGCCGCTGGGAGCGCTGATGACAATAATCTTGCCTTGTTTCATGATTGGTGGTATGTAGGGTTACATTACATTGAGTACCTGCTCCTTGATTTGTTCGAGGAGGTCTTTCATCATCACGACTATGCGTTGCATTTCGGCATGATTGGACTTGGATCCGAGAGTGTTGATTTCGCGTCCCATTTCCTGGGCGATAAATCCTAGTTTTTTGCCTTGTCCGGGGTCTTGTTCCATGGTTTCCAAGAAGTAAGCCAGATGTTGTGTGAGACGTTGGCGCTCCTCGTTGACATCGAGTTTCTCTATGTAGAAAATCATTTCCTGTTCCAGTCGTCCCTTGTCGTATTCGATGACGGGGATGCTTTGGAGCGCCTCGGCCATGCGTGTGCGTATGCGCTGTATGCGCTCGGCCTCGTATTGGGGAGTTTGCGCCAGCAATTCTGAAATGTGCTGTATGCGCACTGCAAAGAATTCTTCCAGCTTTCGACCTTCGGCGCGACGGTAGTCCAGCAGCGCATCGGCGGCCAGTGTGGTGACTTCGCGCAATGCGCAAGCGACAGCCTCATCGTCCACGCTTTCTTCCTCGTTGGCCTGCATCACGTCCGGGAAGCGCAGCAATACGCTGTACCAATCCTCCGGTTCGGGTATGCCCAAGGCCACGGCGGCCTCGGACACCTGTGCGCGATATGCAGCCAGATTGTCCACATTGAGGTGGCAAGATACCGCTGCCGCCGTATTCTCGACAGTGATGGCAAAGTCGGCCTTGCCGCGTTGCAGCTTGGAGGCCAGAATGTTGCGCATATCTATTTCGTGGGCGCGTAGGGATGAAGGAATGCGTGTACTGAGGTCGAATTGCTTCGAGTTGAGAGACTTTACTTCGGCGGTAATTGTCCGTCCTGGTATGACTACGGTGGCTTTGCCGAAGCCGGTCATGGATAATAGCATGTGTATTAGTTTTTTATGTTGTACGTACATGCGCGGCAGTGTGGTTGTCTGTATATCCCGAACTGCTGCGACATCGCAAATTTAGTCATATTTTCCCTAAATGGCAAAATCACCTGCGGTTGCGTTCTTCGGGGTTGCGGTTTTATATTTTTAGAAAAAAAAGGTGAAAATGTGGTAGATAGAAAAAAAATGCGTAATTTTACGGCCGAAAAAGATCCGCAAGGATTCTTTTTGAATACTATATCATACTACTTACTTTTTACTTACTTGTTTTTATGAAACACAGCTACCGTATTTTCGCGATGGCAGCCGTTGTATCTGCTGCAGTCGCCACTGCCTCGGCACAAAGCCCGGTATATATTACCGGCAACGTGCCCGGACTGACCGCTACTTGGACTCCCGAGGAATCGGCAACGCTCACCTACGCCGATGGCGTATACACCTATGACATGACCGACGCCAAGCAGGGTCAGATGTTCAAACTATCTACCGCCAAAGGCGACTGGTCCACCTTCAATGCCGCTGCTTTCGGCATGGCCGATGACAATGGTAACTACACTCTGCCACTGAACACCGCCGTGACTTGGACGGAAGGCAAGTGCGGAAACATGGTGGTGCCTGCTACAGGCGACTTCAAACTGGTCGTAAACATGGATGCCAAGACCCTTGAGCTGCAAGGAGAAGGCTCGTACACCGATGTTTTTGAGATTTATATACTCGGCGAAGCCACGGGATGGGCGGCAAAAGACGCCTACAAATTTAACTTTGTCGAGAAAAACGCTTCCGGCGAAAACGTCTACGAACTGACGCTGCCCGAAGGACTGCTCGGCGAATTTAAGGTTGCCACAGCCGACTGGAACGCAGTTAATTACGGCGTATACGACAAATCTATCGAAGCGGGCCAGACTACCGAGCTGAAATATAATGCCAATAACATCAGCTCCACCATCACCGAGAGTATCAAACTGACATTCTATCACAATCTTGACACCAACCAATCTTCGTGGCTCAAGGTGGACCGCTACAGCGGTATCGGCGACATTGATGCCGAGGCAGCCGCAACTCCTGTCTTCTACAACCTTCAGGGTGTACGCGTGGATCGTCCTGCAAATGGCGTATACATCAAGGTGGCAGGCGACAAGGTCTCCAAAGTCTTTGTGAAGTAATCTCTTACGAGGCACATATATACGGCGAGGGCGCTCCCATGCGAGGGCGCCCTCGTTGCATTTTTATTATTATTGTGTCTAAGTCGCACAAGGTGACTTCATCGAGGTTGAGGGTGGGGGTACTGAAACTATGGAGGTTTGCTTTTTGTCCTTGATGATAGAAAGATGGCGGGCAGTGGGCAAGCTGTCGATGCCACGCATGTGCCGGGACGATAACGCCCGGGTGTGCATATGTCAATAGTCGCTGAACAGTTGCGGCTTTATAACTATGCCTATGCGCAACTGGCTATGGAATTTGTTGTACTCGAGCAGGCCTTCGCCATAGCCGTTATAGTATTGCAGAAAAAGAAATTGGTTGTCGCGCTTCCAGAGTCGGTAGCTGAATTCGATGGTTGTGTTGTAGCTTTGGCGCCAGCCGCGGCGCTTCACCAGGGTGACTCCGGCGTTGAAACGGCGATTGGAGCTGAAGAATTGCAGCCCCACTTGATAAAGTCCGCAGTAATCGAGGATGTCGCGGTTGTTTTCGCCGTCAATGATTGGTATCCATACTTTGCCGTGTACCATAAGCATGGGGTCTATCATCACGTTGGCGCCCAAGGATATTTTGTTCCACGAGCGCGAGGCGTCGCCATCGCGGCCGTTGCTTTCGTGCTCGGCCATCAGCGTCACTTTGCCGATATAACGGTTCTTGACAAACAGCGGCTTGGTAAGTCCGATACCGGGATTGAAGTTGAGGTCGGTCATGGGCAGCGACTTCTCCAGAACGTTCCAGAATACTTTCTGCGTATAAAACAGGTACAGATAAGTGCCTAATGGTAGTGTGGAACGTGTCAGACGTTGCGAAATCGAAATCTGAAACTTGACATTGGTATTCTCGTTGGTGGGGCGACTGCCTATTGCCGGTCCGAAGATAAAGTAGTTGTCCTTGTACAGCCCGAAATACGGGCGTTTGTCAAAGGCGCGACGCATCGAGTCTGCATCGATGCGCTGCTCCGTTGAGGATACAATCTGCGCACGCGCATCTTCCGGTATGGATACGCATAACATCGCCATCATCAGACACATAAGGCAGCGTAATACTGCCGAAGAATATGTGGAGCGTTTGTCCTGCATGTTTAATTTATGTGATGCCTCCGTCTCAGGGTGTATTCACTCCGCAAAATTACGAATAAATCCGCGAGTGAAACAGATGTATCCGTTCCTTTTGTAGTCCAAAAGGCACAATTATTGGAAAATACGGCGCATAGGCGCGTGTCGGCGTAGCTTTGAGCCGTTTTTAGGTACAATCCGTTATATCCGGCGTCAATCTGATAAGCCACAGCGACATACAGTGCATAGGCAAACCGAAAGGCTGTCCGAATGTTTACTAAAGATGAAAAAAACGCTAAGCAAACATAAATAATATATAAAATTCGAGTAAATTTGCAGTCGGAAAGTACGCGTCTCTTCCCGTGGCACTTAACCATTGCCGAGGTTGGCAACGACGACCACGGTCAATAGAACGAAAGTACGAACTTACTCCAATATCCACCTAACCAGCGACATGGACTACGGATTTTTTGATTTTTTGGGCCTACTCGGATCGGTATGCCTATTTCTGTATGGTATGAAGGTGATGAGCGAAGGCCTGCAAAAAGCCGCGGGCGACCGCTTGCGCCACATACTGTCGGCAATGACACGTAACCGCTTCAAAGGCGTGGTTACCGGTTTCACCATCACGGCATTGATTCAAAGCTCATCGGCATCGACAGTGATGGTTGTCAGCTTCGTCAACGCCGGACTGATGTCCTTGGCCCAATCTATGGCCGTAATCATGGGTGCCAACGTGGGTACCACCTTCACGGCATGGATTATCGCCCTCTTCGGCTTCAAGGTTGACATCTCGGCCGTGACCATGCCGATACTGGCCGTGGCTGTGCCCATGCTTTTTATGCGAGGCAGCCGCACCAAGAGCCTCGGCGAATTCCTTGTCGGTTTCTCGCTGCTGTTCCTTGGCTTGAACATCATCAACGACTACGTACCCGACCTGCAGTCCAACCCCGAGGTGTTCGAGTCGCTCTCGTACTACACCAATATGGGCTTTATGTCGCTGTTGCTATTTGTACTGGTGGGCATGGTGCTGACCTGCGTCATACAGTCATCGGCGGCTACTTTTGCCATCACGTTGATTATGTGCAGCAAAGGATGGATTGAGTATCCGCTGGCCTGCGGACTTGTACTGGGTGCCGCCCTCGGTACGGCTATTACCCCGGTACTGGCATCGTTGAGCGGCAATATTGCCGCCAAACGCACGGCAGCCGGGCATGTGCTGTTTAATGTCCTGGGTATGACATGGCTTTTGGCTGTGTTCCATCCCTTTGTCAATATGTCTGCGCACCTGACCGAATGGCTCGGGCTGGGTGACCCTACCGAATTGTACAGATACACCACCGAGCTCAAGGCCACCGACCCGGCAATGTACAACCAAGTTATGGCTAATGCCGCGCCTTCTGCGCCCGATGCGGTCATTGCGCACCACCACAATATGATTACACAGCTGCAGGTGGCCATGTCGTTCGGATTGTCCGTGTTCTATACGACATACAAGCTCATCAATGTTTCCATAATGATATGGTTCACGAAATTGTATGTGCGCATAGTCGAATGGCTGCTCCCGTCGCGACACAAGGAAGACGAAGAATTCTCCCTCAAGTTTATATCCGGCGGTTTGCTCAACGCCACCGAGCTTAATATCACTCAGGCCGAAAAAGAAATCGGAGTATATGCCGAGCGCGTCGGCCGCATGATAAAGATGGCACAAGACCTTGTGCACACCAAGAGTAACAGCGTCGATTTCAACAAGCTGTTGTCGCGTCTCGAAAAATATGAGGACATCTCCGACCGTATGGAAATCGAAATAGCCAAGTACCTAAACCATTGCGCCGAAGGACGCTTGTCCAACGACTCGAAGCTGCGCCTGACATCCATGCTCGGGGTCATCAGCGAAATCGAGTCTATAGCTGACTGCTGTTACGGACTGGGCAAAATCATGACGCGTAAAGCCCAAAGCAACGTCGAGTTCAACGAAAACATTTTGGCCAACATCGACATGATGTTCGGCTATGTTTCCGAGGCCATGACGATGATGAATGGCCTGATCGCTAACATCCAAAACCCCGAAGAACGCAAAATCATCGCCAGCTACAACAAGGAACGTGAAATCAACAATATGCGCAACCAGTTGCGTAGCGAGAACGTCACCAATGTCAACAGCGGCGTATATCAGTATCAAGAAGGCATATACTACATGGACATCATCGGAACGCTCGAAAAGACCGGCGACTATATCATCAATGTCGTCGATGCCGTCAAGGAGCAATACCGTCACCGCTACCGCAGTGTCTAAGGCTTGGAGTGTCGGCTCAGGATGCTCTAAGGCCATATTTAGAGCGCCTTCATCGCCAACGCTTAAAGGTTGCCTTTCGCTAAAAATACGCGGGTCTGCACTTACTGAAGCCCTAACCTTGCGAGAAACCTAAGATGTACGGCTTTCGGATACACCATTCATCTTCGCGATGTTCTATGAAAAACTATAAACTAATTCAGAAATGTTTTTTCTTCCTTGAATAGATCTCTCATCATATAATTAATGCACATCCTCATAATGCAGTCGTTTATATAATAATGGCTTTATTTAACTTTGACACACGCTCTTTCCCTTGAAGGAAACTATATTGTTCAAAGACCTCTTTTGCGCGTCCAATGTGTAAATAATGTTCTACTTCTGCTGATTTATTAGCGATGTACTGAATATATTCTTTTATAAGATAGGTTATATGATCTTCTTTTGAATACGACTTCCTGGCCATTTCTCTGATTATACTATCTTCCAAGTGCAATTCTTCAATTTCATTCTTTGATGTCCTAGGCCAGTTTGTAGTATATCCGGAATCTTCGTATTTGCTATGGTAACTAGGTAATATGGTTTCTAAATATGCATCTGGATAATAAGAACGTCTGTGTGTCTCAGAATAGAATGTATCATCACCGCCAATTTTCGTATGAGTGCATTCCGATACTGTTGTTTCGTATGAGTCAATAATGCTGCTAATGTCTAATTTATCAACTTCTTCTTCAATTTGTTTTATTACATCTCTGATGTCAGTCTTTAATATCTTGTTGACTTCATAATAGCTTTGAATCGCATTTTCTTGCAAATCTTCAGTTCCAACACATATTCCATTGTGGGTTATTCCCGTGTACCGGCTTGAGGTTTTAAGAAAACCATCAGATATATTCGAAGCATAATTATCTTTATAATTACTATAAATGTCAATACTACCGAAAAACATGCAAAAAGTGCGTTGGTTTATGTGATTAAAACTGAAGATCCTATTTGACCATTCATCACTTAAACGATCTGTATAATAAAACCTAAAGTTAGTTAGACACCATATATACAAATATTTATCATCCTTGCCTATTTCGATTCCACATCGTGAAGTATCATAATCTGTGTCATTAAAATACCTGTCAAAATTATTTGCATAAAATTTTTCTGCAACTTTTAAATATTCCAAAGAGTTGCAGCCTCTAAATGCATTGAAATCTATTTTGATAACACCAATTGCTAATATGGAAGCAAGATTAGGACAATCGCAAAAAACATACTCGGGTAGATCTGTTATATGATCAGGTAAGCTTATGCTTTTAATCTTGCTCCCTTGAAAAGCATGATCTGTTAAATGCATATGTTTGCATCGCGAAAAGTCCAAACTGTCTATTTGTGCATTTGGGCTTATACAAAAAGACCACATATATTCAAAGTCTTCTCCAAAGGAAATCCGTTTGATAGGTGGCCACCCATCAAATGATTTATCCTTTAATAGTTTTATGGTAGAAGGGTCAAATGTCACCTTTTCCAATTTAGGACAGTTGGCAATGGATGGTATACAGTCCGTTAATGTTGGCATTATAATCTCTGTAACATATGGGAAACCGCTAATTACCTTTGGTACATAAGGACACATTGATAAATCTAATATGACGATATATTCCTGCCTAATGGCAAAATACAGACTGGAATTGTACCCCATTGTAATATCATCAATTCTATTGTCATAGAATGTGAACTTACCATTTTCGTAGCTGTATTTATAGCTTCCGATATTCAGAAATGTTATAAGACTCGTTTTCATAAGAGTGAATTATCTCCATTATTCTTACACAATATTTCCAATCATTAGTGTCTGCTAAAAAAACATATATGTCTTTTGAATTTATTGATATTCAATTTGCTATAAGTAATTTACCTGCGCCAATAGGGGTAATTTCCGTTTTACCTTCTAATTAATTGTTTTTAACTTCATTAGCAAAAAAGAGAAATACTTTTTTTACCAGAGTAAATAAGATAATCGACACCTGAAACTAACTGAGAATTGCTGATGCTGTCATCAATCCTAATACAAGCACTTATGCAATCACTAAGGAATCTTGGCGCAGTGCCACACTATGGTGAAATGGCTATGGCTAAGTTAATTCGCAATAATGCCGAAATATTAAAACGTTGTAAGTTCATAAATCTTCATTGTTCATACCCCTAGTTAGCTAATTCTATTTTCTGATTGCCTTTATCCACACGATTCGTTGCAAAGCCATATTAGGAATATTCATTATCCATTCAACCTGCATTGCATATATAGTTTACGGCACAAGCAATTTTACGAATCAGTATGATTCGTAAAAATACGATGCGTATTCAGTAGCCATTTCCTCATTGTAATTTCCCAATAACTTGACAACCTCTAATTGAGCATCAAAATAGTTTGATAGTTTATCCATGACCTCCTTAAAATTATCAAGATTGAGATTGGGAATATTTAGCGTAGGCTTGAGTTTCTTTTCAACTGGATACCTGAAGGATGTTGATTTTGGATCAATGGAATTGAATTCGTCAATCAAACATTTTACATTATCAACCATACATTTATCATAGTTTGGATCTAATTTGGGTAAAACACTATTGATGTAGTCTTTGAACAAATTGCTTAAGCTATGTTGTTTTTGAAAATCTGGGGTCTCAAATAATTCCTTACGCCCCATATATACTAATTCTTTCAGACGTACCTCTATAAATTGTCGAAAACAAAAAATCATGGCACAGGCAAGAAAAGGCTTATTCACCCATTCTCTTTTTTTGATTTCTTCAAAAATAGTAACAGCAGCCATTCGATAGCCTTCTGATAAATGAAAGAAATCATCGACGCCTTTGGGCAACCACTGTGTCCCACTTTTTCCGGAATGAACAATTTATCTTCCTTGTTTGGGAATTCATCACTTCTCATTTAACTTAAACCAGTTGGATGGATTAGACTATTTACAATGAATAATATATATATCTTATTGATGTTTAATGTTTTGGCGGCGATTGTAAAGTAATTACAAACAACCTGCATATTCACACCTTCACTGCAAGGTTCGGAATAATACTTGACATAATCAAAGAATTTGCTGTTCACGAGTCAGGGTTTTATGAACAGCAAAACTGCGTTGGTGTTCAGTTTTGACCGATCTATGAACAACAATGAAGCTGATGTGGTCGGTTTCAACGTTAAAAAACGCTAAAACCACAGGATGTGACAAACTTTATACCCACTTTCGATTGTTACAATAATACTCGCGACAATATCGTACACAGGCGCGGCAATGCAACCAAACACAATCGAATTATGGTACATACAGACACACAGCACACAGACACAAAATACACAGACACGCAACACAATGACAATCGCCTTATAATGGTGCAACCCGAACTGCCTTATGCTCCGGACAGCCTTGTCCCGGCCATTTCGGCGCGTACCATCCAATATCATTGGGATATACATACTCGTACATACATAGACAACCTTAACCGCTTGGTTGCAGCTTCGGACATTGCTTGGACCTCCGTCGAGGACATCATCCGAACCGCTGACCCGGGGCCGCTGTACAACAATGCCGCTCAGACATGGAATCATATCTTCTATTTCTACGGTTTGTCGCCAGCCGGTGGCGGAGAGCCTACGGGCGACCTTGCCAAGGCTATAGCTCGCGATTTCGGGAGTTTCGAAAGATTTTATGACGCCTTTGTGGACGCCGGCACGGCTGTCTTCGGTTCGGGATGGGTATGGCTGACGGCCGATAACTCGCGGCGCCTCGCTATCCATGCCGGATCCAACGCCTACAATCCTTTGCGTGAGGATTTGGTGCCGCTGCTGGTCGCCGATGTTTGGGAACACGCCTATTATCTTGATTATCAAAACCGCCGCGCCGAAGCACTACGACGACTGGCCGATATAATTGATTGGACTACAATCGAAAAGCGCTATGCGCGACTCGATGCCATACAATCTTAAAATTCTGACAATTACAACGCAATAAGTCTCATATAATAAACAGAATAGGTCTCTTAGGGTTAAGCATAATAGACAAGAAAGCACAATAAGCATAATGTGATGAATGAAGAGAGCGGCAGCCGTGAGGCCCCCGCTCTTTTTGGGGCTAATGACCCGTCGGCTCGCTTATGGTAAAAAAACAAGACATAGGCGGCAGAGCTTGTATCATCCGTCGCTTGGTGTCCTCATCGGACGCTGCTGTGCTCTCGTGTGAGGTTGTCTACGAGGCGTCTATTCCTTGATGCCGTAGGCGAGGTCTCCGGCATCACCCAGTCCGGGCACTATGTAGCTGTGTTCGTTGATGTTGTCGTCCACAGCACCCAGCCATACGGTGGTACGGTCGTTGGGGAAATTGCTCTTGATGTATTCCACGGCCTGTACCGAGGCAATGACCGAAGCTACGTGTATTTTGGCGGGCATGCCTTTGGTTATCAAAGCACGATAACTCAGATCCATGGATGCTCCGGTGGCCAGCATCGGGTCGCATATTATAAGTGTCTTGCCTTCGAGACGCGGCGAGGCAAGGTACTCGATGCACACATCGAAATTCTCTTTTTCTTTGTACTTGCGGTATGCTGATACAAAGGCGTTTTCGGCTCCGTCAAAGAAGTTTAGGAACCCTTGGTGGAATGGTACGCCGGCACGGAAGATGGTGGCCAGCACTACTTGCTCGTCCGGGACCATACATACCGATTTGCCTAACGGTGTGGTGACATCCAAAGCCTTGTAGCGCAACGTCTTGCTGATTTCGTAAGCCATGATTTCGCCCACGCGCTCGAGGTTGCGGCGAAAGCGCAGCGGGTCTTTTTGTATCTCTACGTCACGCATTTGCGACAGGTATACCCCTACCAGGGAGTTCTGTGCGCCGAAGTCTATAATTTCCATATCCAAATCTTTTGGGTTTGTTTGGAACACAAATTTACGCATATTCCCCGAAAAACAATGCTCTAATCAAAAATTATTTTGTCGAATGGCAAAAAGTGCGTACCTTTGCGCTCGGGTAAGTCCTACACGACCAGCTCCCTCCCAATCCCCCAGGTCCTGACCGAAGCAAGGGCAAGAGGTTGAGCGGTGCGATGTAGCAAGCTTACCCTTTTTTTATATACCACCAAGCGATTGGATGCCGTCACAGGTGCATTATCCGGAGAATTATCTTTAACTTTGCACCCATAGAACACCATCGCCGACCGCCGGCAGAAAATCAATACATACGATGACAAAGACACGTATCACATTGCTATCATGCGCATTGGCCGCCTTTGCCACAGCCTCCACCGCGGCATGTTCGTCTAAGGGTACAACCACCGTCGCCGACAGTGATAGTGTGGCGCAGTCCGCGAGACCGGCGGCACCTGCGGCAAATGCCGACAGCGTCTATGCGTATGTCGAGGCCCAAACATCCCTGGGGCCGCGCGTACCCGGCAGCGCGGCACATGCACGATGTGCCGAGATGCTTAGGACACATCTGGCCGACGCCGGTGCCGAGGTGTCCACCCATGCCGGTACCGGAAGCCTGGCCGACGGGACGCCCATACGCTTCGAGAATATTTTCGGTCGCTTCGGCAGCGCTGCCCGGCGGCGCATACTGCTGTTGGCGCACTATGACACCCGGCCTTGGGCGGACGAAGACCCGGACCCGGCATATCACAATACACCCATAGAGGGCGCCAACGACGGCGCCTCGGGCGTGGCCGTACTGCTCGAAGTGGCACGCAACATCGCCGCCAAAGACCCCGGTATAGGCGTGGACATACTATTCACGGATGCTGAGGACAGCGGCATGAGCGCCCCCGAAGGCTCGGATGAAGCCACGCTGATGCGCTACGAAAACTCGTGGTGCATAGGTACGCAGCACTGGGTACGCAATATGCCCTATGACATCACCAAGGGCGAGATGCCGGCATATGCCATACTCGTAGACATGGTAGGCGCCGCCGGCGCCGTCTTTGCCAAGGAATACTTCAGCATGCGCTCGGCGCCGCAAGTCGTGTCCAAGGTGTGGGATGCGGCCGCACGGCGCGGATTGGGCGAACTCTTTGTCCAAAGGCGCGGCGGAGCCATCAACGACGACCATGTACACATCATAAGCGCCGGAATACCGGCCATAGATATTATTGATGCCGGACGACCGGGAGGATTTACGCCCACATGGCACACCATGGCCGACAATATCGCCAATATCGACCGCACTACGCTATATGCTGTGGCGCAAGTGCTGCTCGATGTAATCTACTCGGAACAACCATCCGCTAAACAACAGCCATAACGGCCACCTATACCGAAATAAACATCAGAAAATGACTATAGAAGATAAGCAACAGGAAATCATCCAAGAGTTCGGCGAAATAGACGATTGGATGGATCGTTACGCCTGCATCATTGATTTGGGCGGTCAGCTGCCACCCATGCCCGAAAGTGCCAAGACCCCGCAAAACCTCATCGAGGGCTGTCAAAGCCGTGTATGGCTTGATGCCAAACTCGATGACGACGGACGGCTGGTGTTTAGCGCCGACAGTGATGCACTTATCGTCAAGGGCATCGTATCGATGCTTGTAGACGTCCTCAGCGGACACACTCCGCAGGAAATATTGGACGCCGACTTGCACTTCATAGACGACATCGGGCTGAGCCGGCATCTGTCGCCCACGCGCTCCAACGGACTGCTGGCCATGGTGCGCCAAATCAAGGCTTATGCCTTGGCATATGCGCATATCAGCGAGAGCAAATAAGCTAAACACAAGATTATCTATCCAACACCAACGATGAGTAGCAAGATACAAGAATCCATGCGCCATATACTGGACGCCGAAAGCCGTGCCATCGCCGCCATTCCGGTCAGCGATGCCTACGACCGTGCCGTCGCCCTCATAATAGAGCGCGTACACCGCCTCGGCGGCAAGCTGGTAGCCTCCGGCATGGGCAAGGCCGGGCAAATAGCCCAAAACATTGCCTCGACATTCTCGTCCACGGGTACCCCGGCTGTCAATCTGCATCCGGGTGAAGCCCAGCACGGCGACCTTGGCGTGCTGCAACCCCACGATGTTATGCTCCTGGTGTCCAATTCGGGCAAGACACGCGAAATTGTCGATTTGGTAGCACTGGCACGGGGACTCTACGACGGAATACCATTGATTGTCATTACCGGCAATCCGGACAGTCCGCTGGCCAACGATGCCGACGTCACTCTCTCCACGGGTCATGCCCCCGAAGTATGCCCTCTGGGTCTGACGCCTACCACCTCCACCACCTGCATGACCGTCATCGGCGACGTACTGGCCACTGCGGTGATGTCCGCCATAGGGTTTACGCGTCAGGACTACGCCCGTCGCCACCATGGCGGATACCTCGGCAGCGCCGCGCGCGGCGACGGCACCATACATTGACATCAAAATCCCGGCCCGCAACAGGCCATATTACAATATGTCTAAAATCTTCTGCATAGGCGAATGTGCGCTGGCCTTCGACTTAGACGGCAGTGCCGCCAATATCGGACTCTTCGGACGCATTGCCCAAGCTGCCGCCATTCTCGGACGGCAAGGCGCGCCGGTGTCCATACTTTCCGAAGCCGCCGCCGACCCCGTGGGGCAGGCCGCCGTGGATACCCTGACCGAAGCCGGCGTCAACACTGCCGGTATTGACCGTTTCACCGATGGCACGACCCCGGTAATCATACGTATGGGCACACGCCCCATACGCTACGAAAACTATGGTGACGAATGTTTCGACATCGTCTGGCCCAATATCACCAGAGGCGACATCGTCGTCTTCGGCGAATTCTACGCCTTGGACGGGCGCATGCGTGCACGCATGGTGCCGCTGCTGGACAGCGCCGCCGAGCGAGGTGCCGTGATGATATACCTGCCCGGGTTTATGCCGTCGCAGACGCCGCGCATTACGCGCGTAATGCCAGCCATACTCGACAATCTCGAGCGCGCGCATATCGTCATCACCGACACCGAGGCCCTCACCACCATTTTCGACAACCCGGACGGACAGGCCTGCTACGAACAGCACATCCGCTACTCGGCGCCGGTGATGGTACATGTAGACGGCGCTACCGCCACCATATTCGGGCCGGGCATACACGCGAGCGCCGACAATACGGCCGACATCAGTGCAATCACCGCACATGTGGCTCAGACCATAGCTGCACGCCATATTGCCGCCGATAGCATTATCGGAATGTCTCGCGAGGACGCCCTAAGCCTCGTAAATCCTCGATAATAGATACGCGCCACACGACGACACACAGCACATTACGACCAAATATACAAAGCCACAAAAAATATAGGAACAATGTCCACCGAACTTCATAACCGACAAGACGCCCCCCTCGAGCTGATGCCCGAAGCCGTGGGCGATATGCGTGCCGCCATAGTCACCGCACGTTTCAACAGCGACATCACCTACGCCCTGCGCGACGCCGCACTCAAGACTTTCAAAGATGCCGGCATCGATGACTCGGACGTCGACACCTTCGAAGTGCCCGGCGCCGTCGAGCTGACCTTCGCCGCCTCACAGCTCATCGAAAGCGGCGCCTACGACGTTGTCATTGTCTTCGGATGCGTCATACGCGGCGGTACACCACATTTCGACTACGTATGCCAAAGCGTCACTCAAGGCATTACGCTGCTCAATAGCGACTGCGACATTCCCGTCATCTTCGGCGTCCTCACCACCGACGATCATCAGCAAGCCGCAGACCGCGCCGGCGGAAGCCTTGGCAATAAAGGCACCGAATGTGCCCTCGCCGCCATCGAGATGGTCCAACTCACCCGCGACATCCGCGAAAAATAACAGCAGAAACCTCGGAGCGTTCTCTGATTTATCAATTTGGACACCACCGGTATCCAATTATAGTGGGTTAATTTTTTGTAAGCTATCCAAAACATCAAGGGTTAGTTCGATTTCACCGTAACTGCCGATAGAGAACAATTGGAACGCAAACTATGATAGCTCGGCAGCATTGCGATGGCCGACAATTCAAAAAAAAGTCGTACCTTTGCGGCACGTTAGCGCCCGTGGCGTAATTGGTAGCCGCGTTAGACTTAGGATCTAATGTCTTAGGACATGGGGGTTCGAGTCCCCCCGGGCGCACATAGCAAGCCGCGACAGCCCCACAGCTGCCGCGGCTTGCCGTTTTGGGGGATAAGTCAATTTGGGGAGGATGATTGCGGGCCACTTCACTTCCGGCGCTCTGAGGACTTCTATTTTTTTGGGGGGGTGGGTGACGATAGATGAAAACAGGTATAAAGATGAGAGGGGCATGGTGTTGGCTGATATTTGCAAGCAATGGGCGGTGTATGGATATATAATGTCAGGTGTGACGGATGTTGTGCCTTATGATTGTCAGAAGAGGGGGATTTCTTATAAAAAGTTAAAAGCAGTGGCCGTTACGAAATAATTTTTACCTTTGCGTGTCGTGAGTAACCAATCACGCCGACACCCCTGAGGGGGTGCCCCATGAATTACTGTATATCCTCACCAACACAAAAACAAATCAACGATTATGGCAAAAATTATTGGAGCAATCACGGTAGACGTCAACCGCTGCAAAGGGTGTGAACTTTGCGTGGTGGCATGTCCTGCCGATGTCCTCGGTCTGCAGCCCAAGGAGGTCAACGACCGCGGCTACCATTATGCGTACATGAAACAGCCGGACAAGTGCATAGCGTGCAGTTCGTGTGCGCTGGTATGTCCCGATGCCTGCATCGAAGTGTACCGCGTAGTCCAAAAATAAGAGTGCCTTTACAGACACCCACCTCAAACACCCAAACACCCACAGCAAAAAACGACACAATATATGGATCAAGAAGTTAAATTGATGAAGGGCAACGAAGCCATTGCCCACGCCGCCATCCGCTATGGTATCGACGGCTATTTCGGCTACCCGATTACGCCGCAGTCCGAGGTGCTGGAAACCCTCGAGGCCGAGATGCCATGGGAAACTACCGGCATGGTAGTGCTGCAAGCCGAAAGCGAGGTTGCCGCCATCAATATGGTGTACGGCGGCGCATCCACGGGCAAGGCCGTCATGACATCCTCTTCGTCGCCCGGCGTATCTCTCAAGCAGGAAGGCATATCTTACATCGCCGCTTCCGAGCTGCCCGCTTTGATAATCAACGTCATGCGCGGCGGCCCCGGCTTGGGCACCATCCAGCCCTCGCAGGCCGACTACTTCCAAGCCACCAAGGGCGGCGGCCACGGCGACTATCACCTCATAGTATTGGCTCCCGCTACGGTTCAGGAAATGGCCGACTTCGTAGGCCTGGGCATGGACTTGGCCTTCAAATACCGTAACCCGGCTATGATACTGGCCGACGGCGTGGTAGGACAGATGATGGAAAAAGTCGTGCTGCCCGAGCAGCGTCCGCGTCGCACCCCCGAGCAGATAGCCGAGCAGTGCCCTTGGGCGCTCACCGGCAAGCATGGTCGTGACCACCGCAATGTCATCACATCTCTGGAGATGGATTCCGTGCTCATGGAGAAGAACAACGAGCGCTTCCAGCAAACATACGAGCGCATACGCCAAAACGAGGTGCGCTTCGAGGAGCATTTCACCGAAGATGCCGAGTATCTGATTGTGGCCTTCGGCAGCATCGCGCGCATCGCACTTAAGGCCATCGAAGAAGCCCGCGCCAAGGGCGTCAAGGTGGGTCTGCTGCGCCCCATCACCCTCTGGCCCTTCCCCGAGAAAGAAATAGCACGCCTCTCGCATCAGGTCAAAGGCATACTCACCGTCGAACTCAATGCCGGACAGATGATAGAAGACGTACGTCTCGCCGTCGAAGGACGCGTACCCGTATACCACTTCGGTCGCATGGGCGGCATCGTCCCCAACCCCGGCGAGATACTCGAGGCCTTGGGAAAAAACTTTCCCGAAATAAGCAAGTGATAGGCTCATACACACACCACACTTCTAACACCACACGACAATGACCATCGAAGAAATCATAAAACCCGAAAACAAGGTCACCGGACGTCCGCGCCTGCTCCTTGACGTTCATACACACTACTGCCCGGGCTGCAGCCACGGCGTTGTACACAAACTCGTAGCCGAAGTCATTGACGACCTCGGTATCGAAGACCGCACTGTGGGCGTTGCGCCCGTAGGCTGCGCTGTATTCGCCTACAATTATATAGACGTCGATTGGGTGGAAGCCGCCCACGGACGCGCTCCCGCAGTGGCCACGGCCGTGTCGCGCCTCAATCCCGACAACGTTGTCTTCACATACCAGGGCGACGGCGATCTTGCAGCCATAGGCACCGCCGAAACGATACACGCTTGCAACCGTGGCGAAAACATCGTCATCATATTCATCAACAACGCAATATACGGCATGACCGGCGGACAGATGGCTCCCACCACCCTGCTGGGCCAAAAGACGGCCACCTGCCCCTACGGAAGACGCGTCGACCTCAACGGATACCCGTTGAAAATCAGCGATATCCTTGCCGGACTGGACGGCACATGCTACGTTACACGTCAGACGGTACATACCGCTGCCGCCGTGCGCAAGACCAAAGCCGCCATCAAAAAAGCCTTCCAAAACGCCATGGCCAAGAAAGGCACCTCCGTTGTCGAAGTCGTATCCACATGCAACTCCGGCTGGAAGATGACGCCCGCACAGGCCAATCAGTGGATGGCCGAACATATGACCGAGAAATATCCCCTCGGCGACCTCAAAAACGAATGATGCCGGATACGACACCCGTCGAGACACACCCCCAACCCACCCACATCAAATTCCTTAGACAATGAAAGAAGAAATCATTATAGCCGGATTCGGCGGCCAAGGCGTCCTGTCTATGGGCAAAATACTGGCCTATGCCGCACTCATGGACAACCTCGAAACCACTTGGATGCCCGCTTACGGCCCCGAGCAGCGCGGCGGCACAGCCAATGTCACCGTCATCATCAGTGACAGCGCCATATCCTCGCCCATCGTTGACAGCTACGACACTGCCGTAATTCTCAACCAGCAATCCCTTGATAAATTCGAGAGCAAGGTTAAGCCCGGCGGAACGCTCATCTACGACCCCTACGGCATCCACCGCGCACCCACACGCACCGATATCCGCGTCATTCCGGTAGATGCCACCGATGCAGCCATCGAAATGGGCAATTCCAAGACATATAATATGATACTGCTTGGTGCGCTGCTCAAGGCTCGTCCCCTGGTGCCCGATGATGCCGTTGTCCGCGGCTTGCGCAAGACCCTCCCCGAGCGTCACCATCACCTCATTCCCCTCAACGAAGAAGCCATAGCACGCGGCAAAGCTCTCGTTAAGTAAGCGCCTGACGCATACTCCCCTCATATTGAGGCTGAGTCATAACAGCGAATTACTGTGGTGCTGTGTCGTAATGGGTAGCGGCATAATCCATCACCATACTATCCCGACACTGCGCGAGCGCAATGTATTGCGCTCGCGCAGTGTCTACGTTTTTTGATACAGCCCCTACCGGGTATACGTGTATGTAGAAACATGTGTTTTCGGCGGATGATGTCCGAAATCGACAGCTTTTTGTCCGAAATATTCATCTCCCACAGAGGGTTGTGTCCTAATTTTGCATTGAAAAGATGGCGCGTGTCTATGTGGTATTGATAAGGTGTCCCCGACCTGCCTCATAGCCGAAGACCTGCCTCATCGCTGACGACCTGTCAATGCACGACATCCAACTTATACAAAGACCAAACCAAACTAAACCAAACCAAACAAAACAAAACAATACTAACCTCTAAATAGAAGATGTATATGAAAAGAAATCTACTGACATTTGGCATATTTGCCGTAACCATGCTGCTGTCTTGCGTGGCTTCAGCCAAAAACATCGCCGGCTATCCGACCGTCGATGGCTGGGCTTACACAGTTTACGATGATGGCACAGCAGAACTTACCAGTGCTCCCGGAGCCACCGGTGCCGTCGTTATCCCCGAAACAATCACCTACGAAGGCAACACCTACACAGTCACTAGACTTGGGTTTTCTTTGTTCGATAGCAACGTGAACATCACTGCGATACAGTTGCCTTCGGGGCTCAAAGAGCTTGGGGGGCGTGCCTTAGCCTGGTGTACGAATCTGGAAACAGTCACCGGCGGTCCCGAGGAGTTGGAGAATATAAGTCAATACAACTTTGTCGACTCAAAATGGATGGCTAATCAGCCGGATGGCCCTGTTTATTTCAAAAAATGGCTTATCGGCTGCAATGGTACATATAGCGAGGACGTCTTCGCTATGCCCGAAGGTACCATCGGAATGATGATGTTTGGCAAATACAAAGGTATTCAATCTAAGGTTTTTCGCATCCCGGCTTCCGTAGCCTACATTCCCGCAAATACGCTTACAGATTTTTATAACGGGCTGCAATACTTGGAGCGTTTCGAGGTAGACGAAGCCAATAAGTTTTTCTTCAATGATGAAGTAGGCGCCATATACAGCAAAAACAGACTGGCACAAGCTCATGGTGTCGATTATACCGGAATATCTTTCGATGCTCTTCCGATAGCAAATCCGGTGAAGGTGTATAACGTACTCCCGGGTACCAAAATCATATCTACTGATGCGCTGAATACCAATGGCATGGAGCAATTCAATGTTCCCGAGGGTGTGGAATACATAGGCCATAATGTATTTCGTACTAATCCTCCCAAGAATATCGATCTGCCTTCGACCATTAAAGAAATGAATGCTTGTTTCTATAGTGCAAAGCAGACCGAAACGGTGGTGCTCCGCGCTGCTACAGTTCCCGCATATACTTATACTTTGTTTGATTTCTGCAGCCATATCACATTGTATGTTCCCGATGCTTCGGTAGATGCGTACAAGGCCGTTGCGGAATTTGCTCGCGTTAAGCAAATCCTGCCGCTGTCGCAGTATTCCGCAGTGAAGGATGTCACCGCCGCCGAAACCTCGGCAGAAGTCACCGCCATCTATGGCATCGACGGCTCGGTGCGCACCGCCCTGCAGCCCGGCATCAACATCGTACGCTATAGCGACGGTACCGCACGCAAGGTTATGCATCGCGAATAAAGCACATCCAAGCACACCGATAGCTCCGATAGCTCCAATAGGCGCTGCCCTATTGCGACTATTGGAGCTATCGTGCTATTACCTAATCCGGCTGTCCGCCCCACCTGTCCGTAGCGAGACCGGAACATCTTGTCGGCTTTGAGAACAGGAACGAGAAGACAGTGATGCATCTCCCGATAATCAGTTATAGCCCGGTGAAGATGCCGTCGAGAACACCGTATAGGTTAAAAAACAACAATTAATCATAAAAAAGCATAAAGTTTTCGGGGGTTTTCGGGTCTAACAAATCCTGCTATTGTCCATATAATAGTAAATGCTTAACTTTGCAGTACATTATGAGACTCTCAAGAGGAGGAGGCCTGAGGCTTCCTCCTCGTCTTTTGACGGTCCGGAGTCTTATGAAGGCGCGAAAAGGCGCTATCAGGTCTCGCCGAAGAGCGAGGCAAAAAAAGAGAGAAACAACGACAAACGAAAAAGTACAGACACAACCAATATGCTTGATAAAGAACTGCTGCGCAACACCATAGAGGAAGCCATATCCGACACGGATATTTTTTTGGTAAACATCACGGTGAGTGCCGACAACGTTGTCGAAGTGACCATAGACAGCCCCGAAGGCATAGACATCGAACAATGTACGGCGCTGTCACGCCGCATAACCGAAGTCTTTGACCGCGACATCGAGGATTACGAACTCACCGTAGGCAGTGCCGGAGTTACAGCACCGTGGACTGTGGACGCGCAGTACCGTATGAACGTGGGCAATGCCGTGGACGTGCTCACGCGCGACGGTCGCCGCATACACGGCACGCTTGTCGCCGTCTCCGAAGACTGTCAAGCCATCACTGTGACCGTCTCCACAAAAGTACGACGCGAAGGCGCCAAGCGCCCCGTGGTCGAAGCCGTGCCACACGAAATCCTGCGTTCCAACATCAAGACAATCGTCCGCGACATCGACTGAACGCGGACGCGACATCGACAATAATAAAGAAACCACACATAACATCCCCACAAATGGCAAAGAAAAAAGACGACCGTCCGAACATGGTCGAACAATTCGCCGAGTTCAAAGAACTGAAAAATATCGACAAGACCACTATGATCAGTGTCTTGGAAGAGTCATTCCGTAACGTGCTGGCCAAGATGTTCGGCACGGACGAAAACCTCGACGTAATCCTCAACCCCGACAAGGGCGACGTACAGATATTCCAAAACCTGAAGATTGTGCCCGATGGCGAAGTCACCAATCCCAACCTCGAGATTTCGCTGAGCGATGCGCACGCCGATAACGATCCCGATGCAGAAGTCGGCGAAGAGCACACCAAGGAAATCTTCTTCGAGAAATTCGGTCGTCGAGCCATCCTCACGCTGCGCCAGACCCTTCAGTCAAAGATTCTGGACCTGCAAAAAGAGGCCATCTATGACAAATTCAAGGAGCTGGAAGGCGAGCTGGTCTCCGGCGAAGTTTACCAGACCTGGTCGCGAGAGACCCTGCTGCTGGACGACGACAAAAACGAGCTGCTGCTTCCCAAGAGCGAAAGCATCCCCGGCGACTTCTTCCGCAAAGGCGAGACCGTACGCGCCGTTGTGGCAAATGTGGACAACAAGAACAACAATCCCAAGATTACCGTATCGCGCACCAACGAGAACTTCCTGCGCCGGCTCTTCGAGCTCGAAGTGCCTGAAATACAAGACGGCCTGATCAATATACGCGCCGTGGCACGCATCCCGGGCGAACGCGCCAAAATAGCCGTAGAATCCTACGATGACCGCATCGACCCCGTGGGCGCTTGCGTAGGCGTCAAAGGCAGCCGTATCCACGGCATCGTACGCGAATTGCGCAACGAAAACATAGACGTCATCAACTACACCTCCAATCCCACGTTGTTCATCCAACGCGCCCTCAGCCCCGCCAAGGTTTCGTCCATACGTCTTGACGAAGAAGATAAAAAGGCCGAGGTGTTTCTGCATCCCGAGGAGGTATCCCTGGCCATAGGCAAGGGCGGCCTCAACATCAAGCTGGCCTCCATGCTTACAGGATACGTCATCGATGTATATCGTGACACGGACGACAGCGATGCCGAAGAAGACATCTATCTGGACGAGTTCAAGGACGAAATCGAAGAATGGGTAATCGATGCCCTCAAGAACATCGGATTCGTGACCGCCAAGAGCGTTCTCAACGCACCCCGCGAAATGCTCGTCGAAAAGGCCGACCTCGAGGAAGAAACCGTCGACCACGTTCTCGAAGTACTCCGCGCCGAATTCGAAGATTGATGTGCATTGCGTCCCCTCCTGACGGGGTCGCAGCATCCTCCCTCCCCTCACCAAGCCATCACGGCTACGGCCGCCGCCACCATGGCGACAGGCCATCCCAACGAAGAACGACAAAAAACAATATATGGCGAAAACAAAAATAAGCACCCTGGCAAAAGAACTCAACCTTGGGCTGAATACAGTTGTTGAGTTTCTAAACAAGAAGAACATAGTCGTCGATTCGAGTCCCAATACGCGAGTCGAGAAAGACATCGTTGACATTGTATTCAACGAATTCGACAAAGACCATAGCATCCGCAACCGCCT
>ERZ780208.456-NODE-456-length-42248-cov-5.892139_pt1 | contig 42248 bp, 45 predicted proteins | sample MGYA00511167_ERZ780208 | MGnify/ENA primary metagenome ERZ780208 (study PRJEB29588, sample SAMEA2159202) | human gut metagenome | biome: human gut; feature: human-associated habitat; material: faeces | place: Denmark | collected 2008/2010 ...
TGTTTTTGTCCGACATAAATGTCCACTTTCTGCCTTTATGCTCTTTCCAGTATTTGTTAACTATCCAGTGCTTGTTTTTGTTTGGGTGTCTGCGTTTGGACCATCTCCACAACATTTCCCATATGCGATGATCCAACGTATGAAAGCACTTCTTAGCACATGATGAGTGATGATAATTTGCCCATCCTACTGTCACCTCATTTATTTTCTTTATGAGTATTTCCTGTGTGGCTGTCTGGTTTTCTTTTATTATTTCACTGATTTTTCTCGTAATTTTCTTCATAGATTTATGTGACGGCTTGATAATCAGTTTTCCTTTAAATTTACGAAAGTTCCAACCCAGAAAGTCGAATCCATCATTAATGTGAGTAATGACCGTTTTCTCTTCTGACAGTCTCAGTCCTCTTTCTTCAAGAAATCTTTCTATCATTGGTTTGATTTCTTTCAGTGTTTCTTTGTCAGATGCTGTAACGATAAAATCGTCAGCAAATCTCACCACATGTACTTTATGCGCATTGTACTTCACACTAAATGTCCTTTTAACTTTGCTTCTCCAGTATACATCCAGTATCATGGGTTCTAATCCATCAAGTACCATGTTTGCATAAGTTGGCGAGATAACTCCTCCCTGTGGAGAGCCTTCTATAGTCGGATATAACTTTCCCTTTTCTACATATCCACAACGCATGAACTCTTTCATAATTCTTTTGTTTCCGGGAATGTTATCCATCATCCACCGATGGCTGATTTTATCAAAGCAGCTTTTTATATCCCCTTCCAGAATCCATTGTGGAGAATCCTTTCTGCTAAGTACACTAAACGCATACTCACGTGCATCTTCAGGACTTCTGTATTTCCGAAATCCAAAGGAGATCCTGTCGGCAGTTGTTTCTGCCACTGGTTCCAGCGCAAGAAGTTGTAATGCCTGCATAGCCCGGTCTCTCATAGTAGGTATTCCCAAAGGACGCTTTTCTTTCTTGCCAAACTTTTCGATATATACCCTTTTCAATGGTTTTGCATGATATGTCTGGCAGTCCAGGCTCCTTACTGCGTTTACTTTTTCTTTATCAGATTTCCAAAATTCTCCATCTATACCTGGAGTTTTCTTTCCTCTGTTGCTAACCACTCGTTTAACAGCCAGAGCCTTCGCGTAAAATGAATTAGTTATTAAATACTGTAATCTCTTAACCAATCTCAGCTTTTGTTCTAATGTTGCCTTTACAATTCGAATCTGTAGCCTGTTAACTTGTTCTTCTGCTTTCTTCCAATCTATCTGGTTCCATTGAAGTTTCATGTCTGTATTGTCCTCACAAATGTGCCATTGAACTTGATACATTCACAGTTTCCAGTTTCTTCATGTAATTGATACGCGTTGGAAGTCTGCTTCCTTTCGGACAGGGCAAATCTTGAACCCTTATTTCATGCATTACACATGAACTTTCGCTTTTTCCAACATCCTCTGCCTTCTGTGCATTGTGCTTTTCTTACGATTAGCCTACCTTTTCCCAGGAGCACATAAGGTTTACCTTGTTTCGTCATTTAAATAATCTTGATATGTTTAGGTTCTGCCTATAGACCGGGAGTTCTCTGTCCGTTTGGCATGATACCATAGTAATTATCATGTCCCTGACTCCGTACTATTTTAGTCAAGGTGTATCAACCACTTTCACCTTTTACACGAGTGACGACCCTTACGACAGTTCACATACGTTAACCTTGCATATCTTTTCCTTGCAATAGGACAGATGTGGTTTCTGTCTTTCTCACGTTGTCCCGCTGCTCCGCACCTTTCATTACTTACTGGGCACTATGCGGTAGAAATACTACAAACGGATGTAGTAGTGAATTTATCACAATTTAAATGACAACTTGCAAGTCGCACACTATGGGCTCGGCTGACTTCTCACAGTTCGTTGTTACTAGGCTAATGAAACCCCTGTGAGACCTCCACGCTTAAGGTGCACGCTCTTTCCTCTCATCTATCCGCCACATCTACTCGTACTTCCAGCAACTTTAGGACTTCATCTCTTTTGGCAGACTTATCCGTATTTCCGAGCCTTATATGTGATTTCTGTCCGTCGGACCAAGAGTTTGCTTACAGCTTCCTTCAGATTCCACCTCACGATAGACACCCTTGCTGTTCGGCTATACACTTCCTCGTTGCCTAGGCGTGTTCGGGACTTTCACCCGTTAGAGCGCGCCCATGGCGCGCAAACCAAAAAAGGAAGTTCCAGTAATTACTGAAACTTCCTTTTGTCTTACTTTTTATTATGATATAATATTCCTGTTGTCGCACCCATTCTGGCAACAGGAAGGGGGTGTGCCCGTGGAAATTACTTTATCCTTTTTGGTTTCCGTTATGGCTGGTATAGTTAGCTACTATATCTGCAAATGGTTAGACGGAAACGGCAGTGACAACTAGCCTAAAGAAAGCCCCAGAGGTGACGCTCTGGGGCTTTTGCTTTGTGTACCCGTGGTACTTATCCTTTTTAGCTACCGCCATTATAGCATATGCAAGTAGCATTTTCAAGTATTCCCCAAAAGTTCCTTTTTATTTCTCTACTCCACTTTATTCGGCGCCATAAACCGATCATAAAACCTTGTCAGTGCATCGTCACTCTCCGTGTTTCCAAACCCATTGTCATCGATAAACTGTTTCATCGCCAGTATGTCTTCATGACTAAATTCGTACACTTCTTCCGCAGTCCCATTGCGTGAATTTGTAAACGCGGTCTGCAGCGCCGCTGCATATTCTGGGTCCGTCAACCAGATGGAATCCGCTGCCAGGCCGCCATTTTCTTCGGACTGGTTGTAATAATGTTCGTTAATAAAACGGGTTGTTCCCTCCGGCTTTACTGCAACCGCCGTGGTGTCTACCACATAGACTGTAATCTGCTTATAATAGGTACTTCCGGTGCTGTCCACCACCGTCAGGTTTTCCGTACAGCTGCCTTCGCGTCGAAACTGCGTAAAATCCGACGCCTGATAGTCCGGAATCGAAAAAGATGTTCCATCTTCATGAAATCCTGGAGCAATCGGACTGCCGTCCTCTCTGTCGTATGCCGTTGCATGGCTTAGGATCTCACTGTCTGTGATATATCCGCTCTGCGCCTGCGTCAACGTATAGTACAGATTTTCTGCAACAATCCACGGACAGTCATCCCACACCGCATAAAGCGTTATAGTCGCACCGCTCTGATCCGTCACACCGGCAGCATTGGTTAAGTCTGCCACAACTATCGATGTCCCCGCTGTCCATTGTGGGATAAAGCTTTCACGCCCATCTTCAAGCGACCACCCCATAAAAACAGATGCATATGCCTTTTTATCCGGCACCGGATCAGCCGTTGGATCTTCCGGTTCTTCCGGAACCTCCGCTTCTTCCGCTTCTGCCACTTGTACATCTATATCTTCTTCTGCACCGGAAGCTTCCGGTTCTGTCTCTTCCGGATCTGCTACGCTTCCATCTGGCATTGTGATAGTTCCGTCTGGATTCGTGATGCTTCCATCCGGCTCCGTAATACTTCCATCCTCATTTACTACACCCCCGGTCGGTGTCATCATCAGCCCCGTATCGGCATCCATCATCATAACTACTGCGCCGGTATCATCCAATACGATCGTACCGTCTAACACCTGCTGCGTGATATCCTCTCCATCCAACGTGTAGCGGATATAAAGTCCCGTAGCGTCCGGCAGTGTCACATCCTGATCGTAGGCGATCGTCATATCATCAACCGGTGTCTTCTCCCTGCCATCGTTCGGATCAAAATGCAGCGTATAGCTGTTTGCCGTCCAGGATGCCGTCAGAACATCTGTCGCACCATCAGCAGCGCCAAACGTGTAAACCGCATTGTTCAGACTACCGTTAAATGGCTCTGATTTCACCCAGCCAGAAAAGGTATATCCGGTTCTTACCGGATCCGGAATGGATTTAGCAGTTCCATAATTCTCACTAAAACTCTGTACTCCGGTACTTCCACTCCATGTACCACCATTCGGATCAACCTTCAACGTTGACCGGTTAATCTGTGCTGTTGCCGTCATGCTCACATTTTGTGCCGGCATGGTGAAATGATACTGCTTTGTATTCGTCTGATATGATCCACTCCAGCCTGTCCAATGATAGCCATTTTTTACCACTGCATTGACCGCCACCGCCGATCCTGCTGTATAATTGCCAGCACCACTGACACTCTGGATACCGGTTCCTACAGTCAGATCCACCCGGAATAAAGCATCACACCCACTGGCTGCAGTACATGCCTTATCGATCCAGTGCCCCGTATCCACTCCGGCGGACTTTAAAAACCCGCTAAACTGATCTCTGTTATCAAACCGGGTCATACCAGATCCACTGATCCTGCAGTAGATCGTATACTCAATCTTATCTCCCTTGAACCAGCTTGATACACCACCTCCGGAAAAGATAACCGTATTATGTACTGTCCCGTCTGCATCCGTCACCGTCCCCTGCCGCACTGCAGCACCAGATGCAGAATTTCCATTTACCGCAATGCTGTAATTCGTCAGATCCGGCGTCAGATTCGGATCCAGTGTCACCATCAGTTCACCGCCGTAAATTCCGGTATTTTCCTGTTCAGATGTATTCGTGATCGTTCCTTTTATGATAACCTGTCCATCCGATATACTTGTCATCTGCCGCGCCTCAAACTCCGGAAAAGCAATATCAACCGCTGCTCCGATATAAAGCTGCGTGTTCCAGCTTACCCGCGTAATATCTACACCAAACACAGATGCGCCCTGATCCAGCCCGGACACCTCATAAAGCACCGAACACATATCATGCCCTTGTGCAAAATAGTCCGATCCACGGTAAAATCCACCTTCCCGCGGCGTATCTCCGGCATATCGCAGGCTTTTTGCAGCACCTATCTGCTGCTGCGTATATAGATTGACACCCATACCGTTTCCAGACGTTGACGCGTTGATGCTTCCGAACAATACCTGTCCTGTCACATCACCATATTCCTTGGTTTTCAAGCCGCTGCCTAATTCCGTTCCCATTGTGACTGTAGCTCTCTCTGCGTCCGTGGAACCGTATGTGTCGCCCTCCCAGGCAGCATTACCAAACCGATATACAGATCCTACTTTTAAAGCAACCGCACGTACTGGATAGTCCTCATTTTCCTCCACAACGATCAGCTGCCAGCCGGTCGGTGTTCCACCGCCTCCCGTATCCTGCTCCCAAAGGTCTGTTGCACGGCATACGGGTATATTGGCTACATAGTAATCACCATACCCGTATGTTTTAACGATAGTTGTTACATCCGCAACGTTGCAGTAAATTCGAGGACGAGACTGCTCCCATCCAGAAACATACCGCGAGCTGCGATCATCTACATAGACCCAGTTGGGATAAATATTTGCTCCATTTCCATCCCGCATAATAAATCTTACGTGATTTGCGTTATAATCATCTTTATTGTATCTTTTCCGGGTCTCCCATATCAAATATGCTTTTACAATATGAGTCGTATTATTATCCCCATAAAGCGTTCCCATCGAACTATTAGACCACACCGGCAATGTCTGACTAAGATAAGATATATCATCATTTCCAGACGATGGAGAAGAATAAACATTGATATTACCCGTATAATTCAAACCATATCTGCCTACTGTAGTATTTTCTCCATTCTGACCCGTTGGCAAGCGTTCAGATACATTTTTCTGTATTGTCACATCTCCTGCTGATGTTGCCGCCATAACATTATCTGCATGTAACGCAATTACGATCCACGAAACTGCTATAAGTACACTAAATAATATTCTTTTGAGCTTTCGCTCTTCACACATACTTTTCTCCTTTCATAAGCCTATCAGAAAGTAGAATCCGGTGTATCAGTTGAATTTACTCCACCATTTCCACCTGTTCCTGTGTTGTCTCCAAGTGACGGATCAAGCTCACCCGTCCCAAATCCACTATCCGGTACAGACATTGTAGAATCACCGTTTCCAGACGTTCCGCTATTGCTTCCGGTGTCTACACTCGGCACAGAACTTCCATTATCTCCGCTTGGTGTAGAACTTCCACTAGCGGTACTTCCGCTGTCACCACTCGGTGTTGTGCTTCCACTCTCGCTACTTTCACCATTATTGCTTCCGCTGTTAGTACTTCCAGCCGTTCCACTGTTGCTATTTCCGGAATTGCTGCTTCCGGAAGTCCCACTGTTGCTTCCGGATGTTCCGCTATTGCTTCCGGAATTATCACTTCCAGAATTACTGCTTCCGGATGCTCCGCTGCTACTGTTTCCAGAATTACTGCTTCCAGAAGTCCCACTGTTACTTCCAGAAGTGTTACTCTCAGAAGCGCTGCTTCCTGTAGCAGCTGCACTAGTGGCAGTCGTATCTGATCCGCTTTTCGTGGTTGTATTCGTTTTCCCAGACGTACCATTCTTCTGCTTCTTTGTGTCCTGGCTTACCTTTTCCGTTTTCTTTGTCTGTTCTACGACTTCCGTCTCTTCCATGACTTCTGTCTCTTCTACAGCTTCCGTCTCCTCTACGCCCTCCGTTGCTTCCGTTTCCTCCACAACTTCTGTCTCTTCCGTGGCTTCTGTCTCCACAACAGCCTCTGTTGCTTCCACCTCCGGAGCTGCCGTGCCACATGCAGACACACCAAGTGCCGCTATTAAAAATACTAAAACCATCTTTCTCTTCATACTCTTTTCTCCTCACATATTATTGTTTTACATTCATATTCATTTAAATGTTCCAGCCAGTTCTGCCATCACGCATTATAAAACTTACATCATTAGCATTATTATCATACCGATCATACTGTTTTCTCATCAGTCTTATATCCTCCTTTCTGCCTACATGCAGATATATACCCTTGGTATACCCTTGGAACAACTATCTCATATAATGTGTCCAATTTCGGGGACACTTGTTATGTAAACCGATTCTTTCTCTAAAATACATTTAAAGAAACAACCTACTTAAGAAGTATACTCTACATTAACCGTTTTTTCCATATTTATTTGTTGCTGCAATAAGACAACTCTGCATACGCTGGCTGTCTCCCTTAAAAATCCGGTTCAACATTCGTGTACATTCTGCAGCCTGGTAGTCTTCCAAATATATCTCTGGTTTGTAATAATAGTATCGACCTTTCTTCCACATGCTCAGGTATCTCTTCTTGACCAATCTGTTCAGAAAAGTAGACACTGTCTGTGGTTTCCACTCATGCCCTAAACGATTAACTGCACTTCTTACATCTTCTAATGCTGGCGGTTCAGACATCCAGCAAATCTCAAGATATACCTCTTCTTCACATACTGATAGTCTCTCCATATTTTCCTCCATTTCATTTATATTTTCAAATAATTTATTTGTTTTTATAAATATATTGTACTACATCATACATTGCATGTCAATATTTATTTTTTCAAACATAACATTTGATAATCAAAACATTGACATTGTCGAAAATAAATTTTAAAATCCATATTGAGGTGATGCAATGTATTTTTCTTATCGACCACTCGAAGTTCTATTAGCGGAACATGGTATGTCAAAAACAGAATTTAGAAATGCAATCCATATCAGTACCGTTACCCTTGCAAAAATAGCAAAAAATGAAGCCGTTTCAATGGATGTCTTAGCACGGGCATGTCAATATTTTCAATGCCGAATTGAAGATATCATTGAATTCGTACCGGATATAACCGATCCAGATACAGATGCTCCAGATCCATAGTTTCCCTCATATAGCTTTAGTAAGCATAATAAGTAAGATCCTGCGTCACGGGTTGTCCAAAATCTGCCAGATACCCGTTCTCATCCTGCCAGCCGGATATACCATCCGGCTTTACAGGCTCATTGACTGTTTCCCCTGCCAATACCATACAGGCCTTATATAAATGTCCACTCACATAAAAACGCACCTTATATTCCGAATCTTTCACACTCTCTGCCGGATCCAGGATCACAGTACGCTCGCATGTCACTGATCCCTGACGTCCGTTGGGGTGGTCAAAAGTTTCCGTTACTTTCACGCCCATCATCTTCCGCTCCAGATCAACATTTGTTATTTCTACTTTAATGTCTGAATCTGTATCTAATCCTGCAGCCAGATCTTCCATGAAATCTGCCAGGTATTCATTTCTATCAGCTATCGTATATTTCCTCTCAGCCAGATTTGCTACCGTCTGCTCTACAGCCGCCGGCAAATTACTGTTAATATCCATGCTCCGGACCTCCCGTCCGCCTACTGTCATTACGATAGCAAGTGTCAATACTCCAATAATCGCACTCGTTATCACTAAAACTATATTTTTCATAATATAATCACCTGCTCACCGGTATGCTGATATCACATTCCGTCTTTCGGTTTCCCGCATCGCTCGCAACCACACGCACCTTGTAAATTCCCGGGTTCAAAAAATTTAAGCTATTGTCAGCCTCGTTATAAACTCCATTCAGATCCACTTCTGTCCCTCTCCAGTCTTCCACTCTTATAATTAAAAAAGGAAGTTCTGCACCGTCCCAGGCGGATGCTGCTATATAGTCTGCGACTCTGTTATCACCCAGCGTCATCGGCTTGTCCGCAATATATTCGATCACCGGCTTGTCTTTCTGTGCTTCCGCTTCATATACATCGTAATCCTGATACGCGGTATAGTCAGTATCCCAAACAGCGATCTGCGCTCCCATGATCTTCAAAATGCCACGATGTCCCTCCGCATCTGTCACTGTGCCAAACAGATATGCCAGTAAAAGTCCCATTGCCAACAGATCCAGCGCGAATCTGCCGTACTCATCCATTATTTTTTCCATGGCACTCTCCTTCCTTTATCCGCATATTGTTGTTATGTAATTGACTACAACATCATAAATACCACCTCCTGGCTGCATGGAAGATACAAACAGCTTCACCAGTAGCAGCGCTGTCATAGCCAAAAAGGCACCGCCAAAATATTCCACGATTTTTTCCAAGGCTTTCTTTCCTCCTGTCAGCTAAAAAGAAGTAATGAACAGATACACACTTGCCACGAGCTTATAAGCTGCCAGGCCTCCCGCTATCGCAAGAAGTCCAAGTCCAAGTTCTTCTACTACTATCTTCATGATTTTCTCCTTTGCTCTATCGCGCTCTACCGCGCAATACCGCGGGTACTCCTCGTGCCAGAGACTCCAAAAAATGGCAGATTATACTCATACGTAAGTATAACTTCTGCGGTTTTGATATCTCCCAGCGCATCATATGTACAGTCCAATACTGTCAGCTGATACCCAACATCTGCAGCCTGTGAGGTGCATGCTGCTATCACTGATGGATTGAAATTACTGTTCTCAATCTCCGCGATCACGTCCGCTTTATATTCCTTTGCCGCCGACACCTGGCCACTGACGGAAATAACCGACACGCTGCCATACAAACCTGCCATAAGGGTAATCAGGATACTAAACGCTTCTATCACATACTTCATTTTAGATTAGACACCTCCCATGTTTCCCAGCATTCCCATCATGTACACTAGTCCCAGTGTAAGATCAATCAATAGCTTGGCAGTCGCTCCAAGTACCGGATACATAAAGATCATTTGCATTTTAAAGCGTAGATTCTCATCCTGCCGTTGATTTGAGAGCTGCTGCATTTCATTGACCCTCTGCAACATGTTGGTGATCTGTAGGTTGGCATCTCCTGTTCCTGCTTCCGCGATCGAATGCAGCATTTTCATCAGGCTTTGTGCTTCCGGCACGTCGTACTCCTTACAAAACTCTGTATATGCAGTCAGGCTTTCCGGATGCAGCGCCAGCCGATTCATTAACGCCTGCAGTTCCGGCTGCAAGACAGGCGGCGCCGTCCTCATTGATCTTGCGAGGGATACCTGTACATTATTATGCTGGAGCAGCAACGCAATCTGTATCATCCACTGTGGCATCGCCGCATAAATCGCATCGTTCACATCTCGTCTTGCGATGTTGTATACAATCTTATGCTTGCACAAACAGATAATGGTAATTATTCCGCTCACAACTGCCGGCCAGGTAGAATATAGTGACAATAGTGCAGTTACAGCCAAACATGGCAATGCCAAAAGAAGACTCTTCCTTTTCTCTTTCCGCTTATCATAGCCATTTACGCGCTCATAACAATCGAGGATATATTTATCATCCTGCAATTCCCGCTGCCCCAGCCAGTCCGACGCCATGTTTCGGAAACTCTTAACCAATACATACAGCTGCCACATCAGAAAGACAAACGATGTAAACTGTATCACTGGCAGTTTCATAATACATTCTCCCTGCGCTACCGTTGAGAAGAGGTCTCTCATACCATCCAGCACATACAGTGCTACTGCACATAAGCCTGTGGCAAATAAAATGGATATGATATTGTCTGTATGCTGCTGTTTTTTCTGTGCCTGAAGTACATATCCTCTCCGTTTCCAGACCTCCAGATCTTCCAGTAAAATATATAGCGATGCTTCTGCATTACCACCATGCTGTTCTAGGCTAAGCAGCGTATCGTGTATAGTATGCAGTTTCGTACACTCATATCTCTGTTCGATCAGTTCCAAGCCTTCTGCCAAAAATCCCTTCTCCGTACTGCTGACACCTGTTTCGATGTAAACGATTGCCTGATCGATCAATGTCCGCATCTGTCCGGATTCAAAAATTTCACGCGTTTCTTTCAAAGCAGAAAGGATCTTTCCTTCCGACTCATATGCATACAGCATTTGTTCCATGTAGGCACATGCATCTCCAAATCGCTGCTGCTCATACATACGGGCGTATGTCATCAACACAATAACCGGCAGCATACCCAACACAGCAATAACCGTCAACGCGATATAAACTGCCTGTAATCTAAAAATCACTCCGATCGCTGCAATTCCCAACAGTGATAATACAATTAAGACAATATGTGTCTGCCACTCAAAATTATATCCATAGACATGCACTTCTTTGGCCAGATTCCTCGGATCCATCAGTTCAAGTCTCCATAGACGCTTTTTTTGTTTCATCTTACATTCCTTTCGCAATATACTGATCCATCAGTTCACATTGGTAAAAATCGTTAATGCCTGCCCTTCCTAATCGTTTCTGTATGTCAACCGGTATTTCTCTGCTAATCAATTCACCGTCCTCAACGAGCATATAAATCCGGTTTTTTTGTTCTTCTCTGGCAAAAAAGCACATCTGATCAATATAGCGACGACTGCTTCCATCAGGCTCCCTAACTCTGCGGATCATTATGCCGACATTTACATAACGATAGATCCGGTTCTCCAGCCGGCTTGCATCAGCGACATCGGACATCATATTTTCAATCCGGTCAGGTAGCTTGCGCAGGTCATCAAGATGAATTGTCGTTAGTCCATTAACTCCTGTACTCCACTGCTCCAGCAGCCATTTTACTTCAGTCGACCGTGCCTCCGACAATACCAGCCACATCGGATTCTGCCGTAAACATGCTTTGATCGCATCTGCATAGTCAACCCCATCACCAATACGCAGTTCCACTGCGTCAGCCCCCGGATTGATGTCCCGGTAATGAATCTCGAGCGAATCCTCAATCGTAATTACCCGCTTCTCAAGCGGTATAAACTGCATCAAGAATTTTACAAATTCCGTCTTACCAGATCCTGGTTCTCCACCAACAACAAAATTCATTCCGGTTAGCGCACAATTTATCAGCAATGCCAGTATATCCTTCTGGCAATAGCCGTTGCGGATCATTCCGGATATTGTATTGCGGACAATCGGGGGAGCCTTGCGAATACAGATACTCATTCCTGTCGTGGCAATAGAATCATGTAAAATACTGATCCTCAAATCCTTTGTATCTGCTTCTAAGATCTTATTTGCGTTATTAAATGGTTTGTTTACACAATTACCCATATTATGTGCAAACGCTGTTAAAAAATCGTCTGTCAAATTCTCATTTGCCGGATATCTGCCTGTACGCAGATTAGTGATCCATAATGTACGTCCATTAAAATCAATGTCCGTTACTTCCGGATCTTCTATGTATTTCCAGAGTGGACCAAACTGCTCTGGCGTCAGATCATATAATACTTCACTCATTTTTCAGCCTCTTATTCTTTCTTCTTATTTCTCTGTATGTCAGCTGCACAGTGCAGCTGACATACAGATGCCTGCCACGATCATGAGCCTAATGCATTCATGCGTGAAAAAAATCCCGTCAGTGCATCTTTAAACGCAGTAGCAACATAACCATCAGATGACAGCGCGGAAATAACGATTGCGCCGAGTGCCAGCAATACAACAATCGCAAGGATTGCGTTTCCATAATGCTTCATTACCTGCTCCATGAGATCTCACCTCCTTTTTATATAGTCATTGCTATCATACAAATATTTTTTTTCTGTTTCATCGTTTTATAAGAAAAGTTTTTAGCTTTTTTGTTTCTTATAGGAAACGTTTTCATTCAATGCTGTTGCCATATATTCCGACATCTTAAGTACAAATTCAATCGTCTGCTGATTTGCCCCCTGCATAATTGCTTCAAACTTTTCACCGTTTGTCGGCATTTTCGGTATTGTTTTCATTTCATCAGGTAACAATTCCGTTACCTCCATCCCAAGTGCTGTCGCTATTTTTAATAGTGCTCGTAATCCAATCTCGCACTGTTCCGCCTCCACTTTGCTTATATGACTTACCGACAGATTTGCAATCTCCGCCAAACGCGCCATCGATAATCCGCGTCTCAGCCGTTCCTTCCGGATCTTGTGACTGACCTCCTGTAACATTACCTTTACTTCTTCATCTGATACCTGCATCTATTTCCCTCCTCTCCACCGGATCTAGTATACCGTCCTTTAATTGCATTTCCTGGGATATCTGTTCTTTTTTCGTAAATGCAAGACGGTCCAGAATTTTGTTGTAATACCAGCAATCTTCGCCAAACGCTGATATTTCTTTTGCAATACTTTTTACCATCTGTTCCTCATCCCATTTTGAAACCACTACCTCATGCACAGACAACGGTAACACATACAGATTCTCATCAAGCAACATTCCAAGGTCCTTTAACGGACTCTCTGTATAAAACAGCGTTCCTGTGCCATAGCAGCCATACTGGGTACTCACCACATATATGCTCTTCCCTACTTCTTCAATCTCATAAGGAAAAAGGGCGGGCATAGATCGCTTCGCAATCTCAAACAATTCCTCTTCGCATACCTTCCATTTCTTCATCAGTTCCTGCGTAATAAGCATACTTTTAATCTGTCCCTCATCCTTTGGATCTGCCATATCAATCAAAACCCTATAAACAAGGTAAGAACTGCCACATCTTCTTCCCGGCAAATTGCTACATCGATCTTCTTTATAAGAAATCAACATCATAAATATTTTGTCTGCAGGCAATTCTTCCGCAAGCTGCTTCATCTGTTCCAATTCTGCCTGCTCCACTTCAAGTGCCTTCTCATACCGTTCTATGAATTCCTTTAGATATTTGCAAATGATCGATGTAACAAATCTTCCACCACACGCCTCATACAGATCATCTATATCTATATAGGGCATTTCCATTACATGCTGCATTCCATCCAAAAAAAGAATTTTATGCACTCCTTGTTTATCACAGGCATATTGCAATTTGTACTTACTCTCTGCACAATGCGCTGCATAAGCGGCGGGAAGGCATATGCAACCTTTCGCCGCCAATTCCTCCGTAAACTCTTTTTTCAAATTTCTATCTCTTTGTTTCATATCTTTTTCCTGTTACCAACAATTCTGGCAAAATACATGATCACCAATCTGGATAATCTCTTCTGCAGAATTTCTTGCCCGGATACGCCGCCACTGTTCTGTCTCTCCTACACTGCAGTACACCGGATTGCAGTAATATCTCGTACTGCCAATCGGATTATCCGCCGTCCCATTATATGCAGCCGCAGCTGCCTGCCAACAGGAATCCTGCGAACGCTGTGCGTCTGTCATTGAAGCATACTCCTGCAGATATCTCTCTACTGTATGGTATGGAATATAACAGGAAAACTGATATGGAGCTGTCAACACACCTTTGATATTTCCGGATGCACCGCCAGCACGGTTTAAAATGACATAGGCAACCGCTACCTTTCCTTCATACGACTGATTTCCGGCTTCGGCTTTGACAAATCCAGCCATGTACACAAGATTTTCGTCCACTCCATCCGGAATCACAAGATCCGATATCGGAATTGACGTACCGTTTCCGTTAAATCCACTTTCTGCATTCTCGTCTACAATCTGTTCTAATAGAATTTCCAACAGATTTTTCTCTTTATTTGTCAAATCGGACAAATTTTCTTCCTTCCATTGATTGATGGAAAGACAATAGACTGACATTTTTTCTGCCTCCGCTTCCCATTCTTCACCTTCCTCATTTATACCACTTACAGTAATTCCCTCCGTCTCCGTATAATTAAACTGCTCAAATACTGCCCGAAGTTGTTCCTTCTCGCGCTGTGTATCTACAAGCAGATATGCCGGATATCCTCCATCCATCGACATATCCCGATAGTCACTGGCCAGGCAGATTTTCACAAGATAGACAGCCATTACCTCACGAGAGTTTGATGCATTCCCATATATGTATTCCACCTCATTGTTGGCGTCCCTATTCCGGAAAGAATCAACGCCTCCATAAAACTCCACATACATTTCCTGCACGACATTCGTTATATTCTGGGGATTCTCTGCTAACTCATGATCATCATCAAACAATCCCATGAAAAAAGCTATCGGACTTGTTATGAAATATATAAGCAATATCACAACAAGAATTACCGGAATCAACGGAATAATTAAAGCTACAATAGTTCCCAGAAGTTTCAATAATGCCTTCCGGAGAACAATTCCAACATAATATAACGGTTTCATCAGTTCATTTTTTATAAGTGCACCAATTAGTTCGAAATGGCTGTTTGGATCTGTTTTTCCCGGCTCATGAATCATCTCATTTATCATGTAATTACGAAGCATTTTCTGTCTTACATGATTAGAACCGACTATTTTCTTCTCCTTCTTCCCATCTTCCTCTTTTCCCGCTTCTGTGCTTTCACTTTTCCTCTCATGTTCCTTTTTCTGTTTTCCTCCTGCCGCTGTCGCCCTTCTCCCGTTTCCAGAAAAGATATTCCCTTCCTCATACCATGAGTGCAGCTCATACACTTCCGAAAGTCCCTTTTTTTGTTTTTCGCCCTCATACCATCTTTCTTCCCACTCTTCACGTTCTTCCTGTGAACAGATCTTTGGTGCCTCTTCACTTACATCTTCTGCTACGATCCGAGACATTTTCTGATCTCTGTTTTTTATTCCAGAAAAACGGCTTTGCTCACGAATGCCGCACCATTTTATCATTGCCTCTCTGTCAATTTCTCCCCGGCATGGCAAAGTTGGCGGTATGGACGGCATGGACATATGCCGATGACTGCTTCCATCATTCGCCGGCACATCTTTCTGTTTAATCGATACGCCCGTCGAAATCGGCATGTCCGTTCCCTTAGAGATCCCCTCCCGACCTTTATCTCTCTTCTCTCCATCAGACTTTCTGCGAAGTACCCGGTCGGCCCACTGACCTCTCTCCAGATTCTGCGCGTCCTGCTGTGCAGATAAAGTATCTTCTTCATCCTGCTTATGTGGTGTTCTCACAGTACCTTCTGGGTTTATGTCCGTTAGGTTTTGTACCTGTAGCTTATCCGTCTTATCTGCAATTTTTCGGCTCATCCGATTGCTGTCTCCGCTTTCTTTTTGGCTGCTTTCTCATGCATATTTGTGTTGTAAACATCATAAACTGGATTATCACTCGGGATCTGATTATCAAATGGCAAGATTGTGCCTCCGAACCGGATAAGTCCTGTCCCCGGTGATGCATTTGTCGTGTACTTGATCTGTGCCTCACTAAGCCCTTCCAGCGCCTTACCAAGTGCTGCCGCATCCGGTGCTGCCTGTCTTAAGAGCATTGTGTACTCGCTATTCGATATCAGAGTCGATGTGATAGGATCCTTTAATACCGTTACTACGTTTTGCGTAATTCCTGTGCAGAGCCCTCCGAGTTTCCTCACCTGTGCCCACAGTGCAATAAAATAATTGCGAGAAAATGGCTTACCTATGAGAACGTGGAATTCATCTACATACAGCCAGGTTGCCTTACCAAGTTCAAAATTTCTGATTATTCTCTGACGGATAGCCTCAAGCATAACCAGCATTGCAATTCCAGACAGCTCCGCCCCCAGATCTCTCATTCCATACACGATAACGCGGTTTTCTACATCGACATTGGTTCGATGATTAAATATATTCAAGGATCCGTCCACGAAAATCTCCATAATCAAAGCAATACGCTTAGCTTCTGGCTCTTTCTGCACATGCAGTTCCTGAATAAAATCAGTCATAATCGGCTGTTCACGCTTTTCAACAGGAAGCATTGCAATTTTCTTGTACAGGTTTCTGGTGCACCGATCTATAATAGATTTATATTCTGGCGGAAGTGCACCTTCCATTGCCTGCTCACAGATACCGAGCATAAAACCGCATTTCTCTCTTACCTGCCCTTTTGTATCATCCAGATCCAGTGATATAAGATTTACTTCGAGAGGATTCATATAACGATCTGCATAAGTAGCAAGATTAACCACCGCACCACCGTATGCATCAGCGACATCAAAGTATTCCAGTGTTGGATCAACAAATATAATGTCATCTTCTGTAGTCAAAAACACGCTTCCAGCCTCCATCTTGCATCCGGTAAAGCTCTTGCCTCCTCCCGGGACGGAAAGGACAAATCCGTTCCCATTCATCAGCTTCTTCCGGTTCGCCCATATCGGCTCCTTTGACACCTGATTTATTCCGTAATAAAACGGCTGATCCATCATCTGCATTTCGACTACATTATATGGCACAAATGATGCCGCTGCGCTCGTAAAGAGAGCACGCATCATATCTACATATCTGCCTCCAACTGGAAGCGCAGTTGCAAGTGCTTCACGCTGCCTCATGTAATAAGGATAAAATCTGCAGGTCGCTTTTTCTGCCACCTGCGTTATAGATGTCATTTTCTCATTCAACTGTTCTTCATTCTCTGCAATGACTCCGACCGTAACCCCGACCCAAAACATTTTCTGATCATTATCACGCAAATCATCGAGCATGCTTTCCAACTCTTTTTTCTCACGACGTACCTTGTAAGATATATCACTTGTAAAAGCTCCACTTTTATTTCGTTTCTGCTGCTGCGTGGAAATTTTCTTTTCGACACCCATTAGCTTATCTTCCAATGTTCTAACAGCTACATCCTGCGGAATCGGCTCATAATCAATGGTGTAAATTGATCTGATTGGTAATTCTGCCAATTCCTTTAAAAAAGTATCCTTTAATGAAGTTGGGTAACTTTCCGGATCCAAATAAAGCATACTGCAAACCCTATCGTCCAAAGAAAACCTATCAATGTCTGAATCAAAGTCCATTCTTGTATTTGCAAGCCTATCCTTCACGCTGTGCAGCGCAGCCACTTCATCTTCTAGTCGTAAATCAAAGGCAGCTTCTTCTCCCATGTGGCAGAAGTTCCAGAGCACTCGAAGTCGCTCGTCTGCATTAAGTGGGATCAGTGCCCCCGATAAGCCGGCAAAATTGCTGACGAAACCGGCCTCCAGCGAAGAAAGATAAGCCCGCGCCGCTTCATAATCTCTACGTTTCACTGTTATAGTCAAGAACTTCTCCTGCCGTATCCCTTGTCTGCCCTCGGTTATTTTACTCTCCATAATATCGTTATACGCATCTCGCAGCCAGTCATAGTTATCTTCCTTGTGACGATAAAAAATCTTTTCGCGGATTTCCTGCATATCACGGTTTTCGTTGAATACAGTAATTTTCACAGCAATGTCAAAAGTATTTATATTTTTACACCAGTCATAAAAAAAAGCTAACTGTTCATCATATGTCTTCGTGGTATAGTTGACATCCTGTAAGCGATAGGACTTTGACCACATATCTTTCCCGATCTGCATAATTCCATTGGGTGCAATTTTCTCAAATCCGGCCACGTCCCTCGTATTTTGGGGTATTTTCACTATGAATTCATCCGGTTTTTTTAGTTCAAAAAAGATTTTCTGTTTTGTCAGTGCCGGTGCAACTTTCGGCATCCGCCTTTTTTTCATTCTGCCGCCCCCTTTTCAAAAAATATTTTTCTCATTTCCTCAATGTCATAGGAAGCCTTTTCCTTTTTCTCAAAACTGTGTTCTGCAATCTCTGCCACTGAATCCGATGGCAAAAGATTATGAAAGCGCCTCTGTACATTCCCCATCATTCCAAACATGGCAAATGTTTTTTTCCATTCCACCGGTGTGCTAAGCCTGGCAAGCGGCAGTATATCTATGATTGCTCCAACCTGCTTTCCCATCTCCACCATCTGTCTTGTTTTTTCCTGCATTTCATCTTTATCTGTAGCTTTAAGCAAAAAATACATACCGCCCCATACATAATTCTGTTCATTCGATACAGCATCTTTTTCCTGTGCAAGAATCCCATATAATACAGGATTTTTTCGTTTCAGTCTTGGCATTATACTGTCCAGTCCCATATATTCTGACCGCACAAAATCTGCAACCGCCTGATCACTCACTGGTACTACAGAAACGCATACTGTCACTGCCAGTTTCCGGAGTTTCTCTAGGATTCCACTCGCAGGTGCTCCCTCCTTGAAGCACCGGACGCCGGCAATCCGGAACACCCCTTCTTCTGTTTCTATCTCTCCATTTTCCGTCTCTGTATCACTATACAAAGCAGCCTTCTTCCATAGATTCGGCTGCAGCATACAATCTTCCGTTCCCGTTTTTTCCGACATAAATTGCTCTAAGAATTTGCAATAATATTCAAGCCGCATTCTTGCATCCCATGCTGTAAGTCCCAAATCCTGCTCTAATGTCTCAAACCATAGATACGCTTCTTCCAGATTTCTTCCTGCATAATGTATAAGCAAATACCATTTTTCTGCTTCAAAGAAAACATCATATGTAATTTCCTGTTTTCTAAGTTTGGGGCAAAGTATTTTCATATCCGTTTTCAAAGCATATACTTTTGAAAATCCATCTTCCCCCAAAATAATTCCACTCTCAGAAATTTCTACACATCCAATAGTGTGCTTTAAAAAAGCAGGCATCCGATATAACGGTTCTTTTCTATTCTTTATCCGCTGGAATCTATCACGCCTTGCTACCCGCCTTCTTTTTTCCCCTTGCTCGTTTTTCTGACTGTTTTCCCATGCACTTCCATCCTGTTTTTGCTTCATTTTTGTGTATTTCCTTTCGTTCTACTGGCATTCTTGACGCATATACCAATTCACTTTTGCGCCTATTCGCTTCCTTAAACTGTTCTGTGACGGTAAGCCCGTATTTTTTTTGGAGTGCTGGCAGCATAATCGGAACACACACCGGCAGAGCAAGCCAAATACTCACCTCAATCGGCAGACCAATTCCAAAATGTAACAAACACATAAGCGCAACTCCCGCCGCAATCGCCTTTATTGCAGCCCACGTCTGTTTTGAATCTAATCCAAATGCCACTGTTTCACGGTATTGCTCTACATTCTGGTTTATATTCACTGATAACATTTCTCTTACCTTCCTCGTCTTTATAATCCAAGCGCTTTCTGCGTCACCATCTCAGATCCCTTTACCAGTCCAAGCGTGAGCATACTAACAAAACTGCTCTCCAATATCCAGCCTAATACATAAAAGGCACCTGACCATCCATCCTTGAGCCCCAATGTTCCGCTTGAAAGCACTGCCGCAGCAAGCGCCATTGAAAAATACATCGTAACCGCCTCCAGTATTGTTGCAAGCGCATATTTCCAAAATGACTCTGCAGATCGGTTCAGCATATGATTCCCCGCAATCGTACTATTAGCAAGTGATCCATATGGCATCAACAGCATGATCTTAAAAAAGCGTTGATATGCCTCAAAGAGAATCATTGCCCCACAGCCCATCTCAACCAGCATAAAAACAAATGCTGTTATAAACAACAATGCCACTGTCATCAATCCTCCAAACCCGCTCATCCCATTATCTACCGGGTTACTGGTAATAGCTGACACCTCCGATGGTATTGCGCAGTTTACCGTAAGATTTACACCTGCAAACCTTCTGATAATTCCTGTTCCAAGAGCAAACATCAGCTGTACCAGCCGCAATGAATTGATAACGAAAAATTCCGCAATATTCAGCTTTAAAAACATCCGGAGGATATTTTCCACCCGCAAATCCTGTTTAATGTCAACACTGTCCGCGCAGAATCCCATTAGGAAAAAAATAATCACTAAGACGGCACCGATAGTCAGGAAAACAGCATTTACATTCGTTACAAGCGTCCATCCACTGCTGTTAAAAGAGGCAGGATCCTGGCCCAGCATCCCTGCCGCCATCTGTGCCTGCTTATTATAGAGAGAAATGGAAAAAGACAAAAAATCATAAAGCTTTGACATCCACTCTTCAATCCAATCATCAAACATTTTGTCCTCCGTTCATACTAAAATCCAAGTAACGCTAAAAGAACACCAATAAATGCCATGATTGCTCCTGCTGCAATTCCCTTAATCCCGTCAAACATTCCATGAGAATCCTGCTGCTGATATCCAATCGCCGTATCGGATATTCCTTTTGCCAAAATAATTACGCCGATCGTAGAAATTAGACCGATAAAAAGCGCCTTGATAATATTAAGTGCATTGTCAATCTCCGGTATCCCTGTAGACGTCGCCACACCCGCACCAGATACCGGGCTTGCCATTATATTGGTCGCGTTCCCTAATACATTTACTCCCACTACACTAATCGTCATCATAATTTTCTTTTTCATTTTTTCTCCTTCCTGATACTTAGCATCACTCTGATTTTCTATCTTACCGATAATTCATTTTTGTTTCATCGTTTTATAAGAAAAATTTCCGTGTTTTCTTTTCTTTTAAGAAAAGTTTACGACATATATTCCACCAGGAGTTCTACTGTGTGTCTGTCCATTTCCCGGTCAAACGTTCCAAGAATCTCCTCCGTCGTCATTGTCTTTTTCTCTGCAAGCTGCAAAATGCATTTGATCTGTGGTTCTCCAAATCCCGCTTTTTTCAACTTTGCATAGGTCATTGCCATCTCCGGCGTCTTTAAATCATTAACGTTCACATGCAGTTTTGCATCTTCTTTCCGTTTTATCTCTTCTTCCTGCAGCTCTGCTTCGATTTCATCTCTGGTATGACGCAGCAATTCATCGTCCAGGGACATAATCTGATCGGGATTCTCATCAAGCTTGTCAACTAATGCCCCCAGTTCTTCCAATGTCAGCTGGAAAATATGATTTATCGGCTTTGGCGGTGCCTCTTCCCCCAATAGATCCGCAATCTTTGCTTCATTCTTATAATGTGTCATTTCTTTCTGGTCACGAAGCTGCATATGCAATAGTTCTGCCTGATCTACGAAACCTGTTTTTGTCCGCATTTTTCCGAATCTCCTTCTTCTTAAACGCTCGACTCTGGCATCAAATAATTCACCCTTTGCTGCTTCACACATCTGTTCCCAGCAGGGATGCTTGGTGGCTTCAATTTTCTGATCCATAATCGGATCAAACCCTCGAATAAACATAATGCATATGTTTCCTTCAATCTTCCGTAGCTCATCCGGAAACATTAGCTCCCTTCCCACAATGTCATAATTTCTGCTCGAATTTCCCTGCTTTCCAAGTGTTTCTCCATTTGTCCGTTTGTCGATCGTCGCTTTTCCCATCAGCTCACTCAATTCTTTTTGCGTATCGGGTCCATTTCCGCCCAAATATACCCATGTATCACAATTCGCCAGCAATTTCTGATGTGCTCCATCCTTGTATCGTGTCTTAATCTGACTCAAATCCTGTATAATTATTACAGAACTTATATTCCTGCTCCGCATTGTTGACAGCAGGGAAAGGAAGTTTTCCGGTAATGCAACATTGTCAAATTCGTCCAGCAAAAACGTTACCGGGACAGGCAGCGAGCCTCCATGCACAAAATCCGCCTCGTAATACAAGCGCTGGAACATGATGTTATACATCATTCCAACAAGGAAATTATAAGTTGGATCATTATCTGGAATGACACAGTAGATGGCTGTTTTTCTCGTACCGATCAGTTCAATATCCATCTCGTCATCATCCAGAATCGACAATATTGCCTCTGTTTCCACTGATGCAAGTCTGGCATTCATACTGATAATAACAGACCGCACTGTATCCGCCGCACCGCGCATAACTTTGTTATAATTCAGCACGGCTTTATGATTCGGGCTACGCAGTTCGAGATCATTCATGATAATATCTAAAGTAGACTCCAATTTTTCGCCTGTCCTTGGATCTTCCTTAAACTCTGCAAATTTCAGCAATTCCATTACGCCACGCACATTATGTACCTTCGGTATTGCCGGATCATGTATGGCAGCAAGAATTCGCTCCCTATCGTCTTCACCATTCGGACGCTTATACTCCCAGATATGCTCCGGAACTCCTTCCAGCCATACATAGTAAAAAAGTGCCTGTAACCCCATTCCCTCTGCCCTCTCCCAGAATGGATCATTAGATGTGGCACCTTCTGGCGTCGTATTTTTTATCAGATTCGTGATCAGTTTTAGGATATCTACTTCACTGCGAACGTATGAAAATGGATTAAAATGCGAGGATTTTACCATCTGTTCCTCATCCAACAGATTTAAAACCTTGATCTCATAGCCATTCTGTTTTAGAAATGCTGATGTATCACGATACAGTTCACCCTTCGGGTCCGTTATTATGTAAGAGCCAAACATCTGCATAAGCTGTGGTTTTACAAAGCGAAATGTTTTTCCCGCACCAGAACCGCCAATGACAAGGATATTGTTATTAAGATCTGTATGCCTTGTATTCATGCTCATCCGAATATGCTGTGACAGGATACGATTTCTCGTATTTACAACATATACATTTCTCATTGCTTGTACACTCATGCTGCTTTATCCCTCCTGACTGATAAAAGTTTCCAACGAATTTTCTGCCATATGCTGTGTTTCGGGATTACAATATTTTGTGGATCTAATGGATCATTGTTTAAATCTGCCAGTATCTTATTAACTTTTTTTACATCTGCATATCTTGCTGATCCCATTTCCCTCCCCGGCATGTAATTCTTTCTGCTTGTAACATACATAAGCACTAACAGCAAATATACAAAAGAGAATACTATAAAAGTCTTCGCTGTATATGCATTCAGATAATTCTGCAATGGTGCGTCCATCACTCTGTGCATCCGGTCAGCCCACTGAAAAATAGTTTCCCCTGAATGCATTGCCGCCGCACAGTAATAAGACGCAATCGCCATAAATACCGCTCCAATAATTATCAAAGCAGGAGAATACATTCTTTTTTTCGGCTTCATTTTTTACATACGCCTCCTTTCTCCAACAGCTGCTGTTTTTAAACCTGCCTGGGCTTTTCTGCGTACTCCAGCATTTACCGCATCATAATGGTTGTGATATAAGTCTTTCCCGCGCATCAGTTCTGTCAGTGTTCCATCCCCTGCATAAAGTTTGTAGTTCTTCTCAGGATCCAATGATGTCAGCAATGATTGTCCGCTATATACATCCATACAATCTGCCTTATCAATCCACAGATAACGTACATTTTCTCCCCATGTTCCCGGTACACGCGTCTTATATGCCTCTTCTGTTTCTCCATGTACCAGCTCCTTTGATATCGTGATGTCAAGATTATTCTGCATTCTCTCATCTGCGAAAGTCTGATATTTCTTCCCGCCTGATTCAAAAACTCCAGCATTCCAACTTTTAAGCTTATCCACATCTGCCGCTTTCATTTTCCGCGGCTGCTCTTTACCCGTCATATCTTCCACTACAATATCTGCATCCTTTGGCAGATATACGGTACGTTTTCCACCCGCTTCCGGCTCCTTATCAAGCGACGGATAGATTGCATCTTTGGGCACCCATATGCTCCCCCATTTCCCGGGATTACCTTCTGCATTTAACCCCTTTCCTGCAATTTTCACATGTGTCTCCGTTTCTTCTGTGATCTGACTCTTCCCATTGTCCACATCGTAGACGAACGGTATCTGTACAGAATCTCCGGTCTTTAATCTTGTAGCATGATCTTTGATCTGTATTATCTCCGCAAGGTTGTCCACCTTCTCACGATCCATCCCTGCGGCTTGTCCTTTTGGGTTCTTTCCCTCCTGATGCTCCTGCGCATATTTTTCAAAATCAATAATGTTTTTTTCGTAATCCTCTCCGAAACGTTCCTTCATGTCTGCGTCAAACACTTCCTCTGATGTTGTTGTACCAACATTTTCCGCGAACTCATCCATAGTCTCTGTCCGGTTATTCTCATCAAACGAATGCTCCGATGCTTCTTCTTCCATACCATTCTTCACATCTTCCCTAATTTTTTCTTTTTTCAGCCTTGAAAGAAGTTCCTGAACCAATGCAAGATCCTTCTCCATAAAAATGAGTTCCACTGCTCCCTTCTTTCCGGATCTTAACGGTTTAAACTCGTGATAAAGGATGCCATATTGTTTCAGCATCGGTTTTAACCTGCGATATGTCTCCTCATCCACTGTTGCCGGAATCGTTGTCTGATCACCTGCACGCGCTTTAAAATTCTTGATATTTGTCTGCCCCATCTGCTTTTTATACGGTGTGTCCCGAATAGTTCCAAGAAGGAACAGCACAAGCTGCTTTGCCAGTTTTACTGCATCTTTGGTTAACTGATATGTAAGCTTAATTCCTTCAACCTCCATGTAGATTACCTGCATGGCTTCTCCGCCCTGTCCTGTCATTCTGTTTCCTCCGTATTATCTTCTGCTACAAGTTCTTCTGGATACTGTTCTAACTGCGGCATATCTGCCACCAGCGTCTCACACAATTCCGTCAGTTCTTCTTCTGGCAGATCCTTTTCTAACAAAGAGAATATAAATTCATTTGTCATTCCACCATTCATCAGTTTGCGAATGGAGAGGATCTTATCTTTCCTGTATTTTTTCTCCACCATAATTTCAAAGATTTTTCCTACCTGCGCATCTTCGTCCAGCTTTTCAAATTCCTTTCTCATATGTCTGCTCAGAAGCAGCTGAAAAAAGGAAACTCGATCGCTGTGTGCCTTCTCTTCTTTTTGCAACTCTGTCACAAGCATTTTTGCGTCAAGAATTTCCTGTCCATCCGGAAACTCTGGTGCTTCTGCCCCCTCCTGCTCTTGCGCCGGGTCAGGAATATTTTCAAGTTCGTCTTTAGGCTCCGTAACAATGAGAGGGCTTTTCTTCTGCCCCCAAAATCCTTTCATAGCTGCGAGCACAGCATCCGTCACGGCCTTAGCCATACCTGCTTCAATTCCATCAGATGCTGCAGATGGCTCTTCTCTGCTCTCCTGTTTGCTCATTTTTTCAAACATTGCTTCTTCCTGTGGATCTGTCTTCTCCAAAATGTCCGTTTTTTCCTGACCGTTCCGCGTATACATTTGCGTTGCTTTCATGAGTGCAATTTTCTTCTGGCAAAAATCAAATACTGTGGTTGACTCCCGCAATAACTGTTGTAATGCCGCTACCGGAATTTCTGCTTTGAATGCTTCTGTAATCTCATTCACATAAAAGTTCCCCGTGACACTGTTCTGATCTAATGCTTCAACAACAAGTTCGATCCACTCACATGGCGCCCCATAACATAATAATATTCCAACTGATGCCACTGCTGACGGATCACGGAATCTCGGCGTAAGCAGATACTCATACACATCTCTGCGAATTCCTCCAATATTTAAAATGAAATTCAGCAATGTTTCCTGCGCATCTGATTCCACGGTCGAATTTCCTGCTTCATCATATGCGCATTCGACAGACTCTCTCGCCCGTGCCTTCCATTCTTCTGAATCCAACTCCTGTAATGTCAATATTTCCTGTTCCATGTATTACAACTCCTTTCGTTTATTTCTCCGCTGTCTTCTGTTCTCTTCATCTATTGCTCCATGTTGTTCCATATCTGATAATTCCTGTTCCTCTGCAGGAGCGTACGTTTCTGTGATCTCCTCATATTCCTCCGAAAGTTCTTTTAAAGCCTCCAGCTTCTTTTTCTCCTCTGAAAGTTTTTTCAAACTATCCTTCTTCTTTTCAGCACAACTTTCCAGATACTTTTCCAATTCCTCTTTTTTGAATGGAAATGCAGCTACTTTTTTCTTTAACCGTTCATATGTCAATGCCTCCTTCTGAAATTCCGACATTCCATCTTGTACTAAAAGATATGCTCCTTCTAATTCAGCAAGTTTTTCGTAATCTGCGATCATATTTTCATATGGTTTTCGATCCTTCGCCTGTTCCCTGAGATCAGCTTTCAGTTCAGCCACCCTATGCTCTTGGGCAGCGATATCCATATTCAAATCTTCTTTCGTCCTGTAGTCATGTTCCATAATCATGCCTATCTGATATTCCAGTCGATGGATATTCTTGATTCTTTCTTTTATCTCCCAGTAGGCCGGGCGTTTTCCATGTTTCGGAAAAATTCCCAGGCGGTACAATCTCGCATATTGCTTTCTAAGATATACATTATCCGTTTTATGACGTATGCGTACGTGATAGATTCTTCTAACAAACAGATATGTAAATTCCTGTTCTACTGCATTTTTCTCTAACGGCTCATGGTAAGCTTCTATGCGCCGCTTGATCATATCGACCGTATAATCAGCTCCCAGTGTATATGTTCTCCGAAATCGTTTCATTCCCACATTTCTAAGCTTCATATATGTTCCATATTTTTCGCTTTCCCCGTATCTGATCTCATAGCCCTGCTCTTGCAATTTCTGTACGAATTCCTCGAACGATCCACAGCTTTCAATTAACCTGTCGATATCATCCCGCACATAATCCGAAATGCTATACTCATCCTCCTGCTGCTTTCGATAGTGATAATTTCCATTGTGTTTTCGATTCTCTCTAGCACTATTATTTTTCTTTTCCTCTTTTCGTTCTCTTGTATACTCAACAATGGATTTTCCTGTATCTTCCTCTAAAGTACGTAGGCCGTATGCCTTACATAACCTATCTATAAGTGGCTGTATATTTTTCTCCCATTCATCCGCCGGAAAATGATATTTTCGTCCTGTCTTATAATTGACACTATTGAAAATAATGTGTGTATGCAGATGTTCTGTATCAAGATGTGCGCTATACACCGCTTCATACCCCGGCAAATATTCTTCACAAAAACGTCGGGTAATCTCCATCGCTTTCTCTGGCAAAACAGCTTCTCCCGGACTCCATGAGATCACCACATGGTAAGCAATCCTGTCATGTTCATAATCCGCAGAAGATGGATCCGGTTCTTTTCCATATTGCCGCTTTGTCTCTGCCATTTCTTTTAACGCTGTCCCGCATCCACAGTTCCAGCTTCCCGTATAAAGACCCCCCAATGTTTTTTCTGACTTCAAAATATACTTAATTGCATGTTTTAAATGTGCATAGATATTTCCTTTTTCTCCCGGATGTATCGGTGGTTCCACAACATGTACGATCGCCATATTCTATCTGGAGCGTGCCGGTCTTTTTTCCTGCACCATGTCTTTTCTTTCAAATAATTCTCTGCACGTCTTCTCTCTTTGCTCCACCTGTTCTTTTGTGCGCATTAAAAACGTATAGTCGAATTCCCCATCCAGGAATCCTTTCCCGATCATTGCTGCAATTTCATCTTCGATCGATACCATCTGCTCAAGGCTTTCAGCTACTTCTAACTGACCCATCAGTTCTTCCATCTGATTATTCATCATTGTTTTCCTTCCTTTCCCCGTCTGCAAATAATTCAATGATTTTTTGCATCATCGCAAACAACTTTTTCTTTTCGTAATCTGTGTAATAATGCATGTTTACATTTTTCACAATCTGGTTAATGTTATTTCCTATCCGGTTGATTTCATATGCAAGCTGCTTTTTTGCCAGGAACTCATCCTGCGACTGTAACGCAACCTGCTTCCCCATGTCCGAATCAATCAGCCGCCTGATGTATTCGGAATAATTGATACCATATTTTTTGCATTTTTCTTTCGTATGGTTCCACTGTTGCAGTGTAATGCGAATGTTGATATGAATACTCTTATCCACTGTTTTTTATTCCTCCGACAGAGTTCTATTCTATCTGCCCCTTGCAGACACACTTCTCATCGGCTGCCTATTATCTTGTGTTTTCTGCTGGTGATCTGCTTCCCTGCAAAAATCCAGATATTCCTTTAAGATATTCTGCAATTCTCCCGACAGCGAATATTCTTTTACTGACTGTCCACATAGCTTTATCTGCATAAGCGCCTCTTTTTCCTTCGCAGGATCTTTAAGCTGATTCTGGTATGCATCCACCACATCAAATAATTCATCCACTTCCATCTCCAGCATTCCCATCTGTTCTTTATCCAGTCGGCTTCCATTTTTCACTATGCCGTCCAGATATTCCAACAATGCTACGGCACTTTTGATGATCAGTTCATTATTCTGGGATTTTTTTGTATAGTTTGAAAATGCCATTACAATATTTTCATAATCGCTTTCTTTTAACGGTTGCTTTGCAAAGCTGTAATAGGCCGTCAGGCTTACCATATTTTTCATAACCTTACGCATCCAGTCGCGCTGATTCTGTGACAGCACAATATATCCCTCCACCTATTTTCACCTCCATTTCGCCCTTTATTATGGCTTTTTTCGACGGCTTTTTCGACGGAATGAAAGAAAAGTTTTTTTCACATTTTTTTCTTTTAGGAAAAACCTGCTTTGCCTTTTAACAATAAAAAACAGCGCTACAATTTTTACCGTAACGCTGTTTTCAACTTCACGACATCGTGTCGTGAAGTTATTCTTCTCTTCAACTTCGCGACATCGTGTCGTGAAGTTATTCTTCTCATTCAACTTCGCGACATCGTGTCGTGAAGTTGTGGCGTAAGCTTCACCGGGGTATTAGGGGTGTCCCCTAACAAGTGCATTTGTATTACAAATGCGTATCTTGCCATTGATTGGCACCAATGGTTGCACACTTTTACAAATAAAGAAGAAATTTTTCCGCAACTTCGCGACATCGTGTCGTGAAGTTAAACGCTATCTAGGACTGCACAAAAATAGGACTGTTCCGCTTTCGCGTCACAGCCCTGCTTTATTATCTATGCACTTTATCCTTTATCCGGCGTCTATCTCCGTCTCGCTGGTCTACGACGTTCCGGCATATCCGCTGTCTCCTGCTCCTCCGCAGCACGACTCTTAATCTTCTCTACATCCTCTCTCGTGCAGCCGGAATACATCATAATCTTCTCGGTAGATTCTCCTTCCTCCAGCATTCTCTGAACAAAATTGACAGTTGCCTGCTCAATTCCCTGTTCAATTCCCTGTTCAATTCCCTGTTCGATTCCTTCCTCTAACAGACTTGCTCCCAATCCTGACATATGCGCCACCTCCTGTCTCAATTCTTCATTTTCTGCCACATTCGTATATTGTTCCATCCTTTTGATTTCCCCGTCAAATACCGCTGACAAAAAATCAAAGATCTTATCCCTACTGTGTCCTCCACGCCGAATCATTATTACATTCAGCAAGTCAAAATCTTCTTCTGCTTCATTACATGTTCCAATCATATCACTCTTATGGATCGTATAAGTCGTAGCCGTATCACGAAGTTCGGGCGGAACATTCTTATTACAAATCCATATAGAATACACTTTCTCCAGTGCCGAATAATCAGTTGTCTCTGTCAGAGTTCCCAGCTGCGATGACAACTCACGTACAGCATAATATAACGCCCGCTTTATTATTGGATATTCCGGATTTCGTGGCTTATAATCATTCTGTACTTCCAGGTCAATATGCAGATGCACGCAAATATGTGTATTCGTCAACCTCGGATTCACTGATTTAAAATGTACATCATACCGGATCAACTTTTCAGTGACCGAAGATAATTCCGTAGGAAGCCCCTCGATCTTTGCCGGTACATCCTCAACTGGTATCTCCTCCATGGTATCAGAATCAATGCAGCGCATAACCTCCGCCACTGTGCAGTTTTTATATTCCGGAACTACCATCTGCATGATCGGAGCTATGATTTCCTTATTTCTAAAAATACGCTTGCATGCTTCATCATATTCACGACTAATCGCTGATGCTGCATATAAATCAATTTTCGTTTCATCCCTCATATATACGTTCTCTCTTTCTACCCTAATTATATCAGATTTTTGCCTTTTTACAACGCAGATTTCTCCATTCCGCCCCACAGTCATGAGATCAGATCTATTTCTTTTTAATTGTTATCCCAAATCATGTAAACAGCATTCGTATGATAAGTGCATCGTAATAACCAGGACATTTTCATTTTCATATTCAGATAAGCCATTTTGTTGAAAATTTTACCATAACATTCTATTGTTCCATCACCAGAAATCAGAATAAATAGATATGAGTACATGTAAAGATTATAGAAGAAATATACTCCCTCGCAATTTCCTTTCAAATGCCCAAATTTCCTGCATCCGGCCAAATATGCCCAAGCAGGGAATTTGAATATCTTACCTTCTGATATTACCTTGAAATTTGAATACAATTTCCGAGTGTTACACAAAACTTGAATATTCTTTCCCTGGTGCCACAAAATTTGAATACTTTTCTCGCAACGTGTCATGAAACTTGAATACTTTTCTCGCAAAAAAAGAAGCAGCTGCCAGTCAGGTCTATCCTGTTGTTCTGCAGATGCTTCTTTTTTTACATTTTATTCTATTTTCCTACAAACTGGAAACGCCAAATAGACTATCTGCTATGCAGACAGCCTCTATAATTGCCACAGTTCTTACGATATCGGTACATCATGAAGAAGCAGCATTTTCTCCAGTTCCTCGAAATCATAATGTCGTTGTTCAAAATTGTTAAATTTATTTTTATACCGGTGCTGATCCGGATTGCCCGGAGCCCTGGAATGTGTCGGAGGCAACTCGTAATTGTAATTTGTCCCTGTCACTGTTTTTTCTTCTTTATTTGCTTCCTCTTCCCATTCATCTCGCAAAAGTTTATGAATCAGTTTTATATTGATAATCTTATATTTAATCCACGTTTTTCCCTTGTTTAATATAGTAAGGCTCTTTTTTACTGCACGATCCAGCAAAGATATGAGACACTTTTTTCCCGCCTCCGCTTTGGCATCATACTGCTTAAATAGCTTATAAAGGTCGGCTCTTCCTTGTCCCGGATCTTTGATCCTGCTCCTCCGCAACACGACCTCCACACCTTTTTCCCGATAGCGTTCTGCTTCTTCCTTTGCTCCTGCTTTCCGGTAAATGATTCGTTTCGGTTCTATGTAATATTTCCCGTCTTTTATCCCTAATGAAAAAAGGGGCTTTAACGACATCAAGTAGTTTCGCATAACCCTTCTGCTGACCCCAAATCGCTTCTGATAACCGGTTTGTTTATCAAAAAACGTTTTTACACCAATCTCAAAATACCCTTTTCCGGAAAAAGTAATGATCATAAGTTTCATCGCCAGAAGCTTCGCGCCGGCCTTCAGATTGCGAAATTCCTTGCAAAAAAATATATTGTGATTCGTGTTAATATATCCTTCTCGATTATATTTTTCTCCAGTATAGGAATTGCCGACAATGCTTATATCACAATCACTATAATCACGCTTATCACATATGATAAATCCTTTATCCTCCAACGATGCTTTTGTGTCGTAATACCCCTGTATACTCATACCGGTCGCATCGCATACATCTTTATAATGCACGCCCGTCACACGTCCCGTGATATCTTGGTACATTGAGATGTAGCACAGAAAATCTATTTCATTTGAGGTGCATTTTTGTTCGATCATACGATCTACTATGCTGTTTTTTATCTTCTGCACTACTAGTATTTCTCCCTTCGCTTATTAGTAAATAAATGATGGCGGCCGGACTCGAACCGACACTTTTTGTACCCTACGCCACCAGCTTTCTATCTTTAATTGGGCACTATACCCGGATAGTCTTCTATATCCATCTGTCCACGCAGCTGCTGTTCTTCCTGGCTCATACTCTGTTCTTTTTTTGCCCACTCTTCCAGTAGTTCCAAAATAATTTTCTCCATGTAATCTGCTGTAGCCTCGCGCGGGAAATACTGCCGCAGGCATGAGCTTTTCAATGTCACACCAGTTTTCTTTTTTAATGGTTTCTCTGTTTTCTCACGTTTTGACATGATCCGATCGACAGCAGCCGCATCCAGCATTCCCTGCTCTCTGAGTGCTCCCATTGCTGTGAGCTGCGATTTATCGGGCAAAAGCTGGTGCTTTTCGTAGTATGCAAGAACATAACCCTGTTCTTCTTTTTCAAAAAAGGACAAAAGATATCCGCTTACAATCGGCAAATTTTCCTTATCCACGAGTTCAAGCAGTTCTGGAATCAAATATGTAAGCCGGATATACCGCTGCACAGTACGGACACCATCTCCGTTCTTCTCTCCAACCGAATGCATTCCATGAGAATCCTGCTCCTCTCCAGGCAACAGATCTGTCCGTTTTCCCTGGCGCCGAAGTGCTTCCGCTTTTGTACGATAAGCCCATGCCTTTTCACTCGGAAGCAGCATTTCCCTCCTATTATTAGAATCGACCATAATGACAGCTGCAGCATTATCATCGATATCTTTTATATAAACCGGTACTTCATCCAAACCGGCAAGCCCTGCAGCATAATTACGCCTATGTCCTGCTATAATCTCATACTTTCCCGGATTCTCTTTATCCGGACGCACCTGCAGGGGTTCAAGGATTCCCACATCCCGTATGCTTTCTGCCAGTTCCAGCATCTTATCATCTTCCACAACACGGTATGGATGCCCATAAAAAGAAGAAAAATCATGCAGACAGCTTCTCTTCATCATAATAACCGGAGATGTATCTTTTTGCTCTTTCTCTTCACTCTTTCTGGTGTTTTCGTATGCCGGTATATTCTGAAACATCCCTCCAAATATGTCCGCACTTGTCACATTTTTTGCCATTCCTTCTACCTCCCGATAATCTCTTCACAAACTCTCCAATAATCCTTTGCCGTACTGCAAGATGAATTATATGCCTGCACGCTCATTCTTGCAGACTGTGCTTTTTTGCAGTCTTCACATTCCCGGACTTTCGTATCAAATACGGTGGTATCAAACATCTTCAACACTTCCGGCAGCCCGTTGCTGATTTCCCTGCAGAGTGTTGTTCTCTCTTTGTATTTATTCAGCAGTACACCAGTAACCCGTAAATTCCTGTTTGTATATTTTTTTGTTGCATTGATCGTGACATACAGATCATTGATTCCTTCCATCCCATATCGATCACAAGTAACCGGTATCACAACCTCATCCGCAAAGGTAAGTGCATTTGACAACATACATCCCAAGCTTGGCGGTGTGTCTATGACTATAAAGTCATACTGTTCCCGGATCTCCTCGCAGGCATCTCTCATTGTAAAAAGCCGTGTCGCATCATCCGGAAATTTTGTCTCTGGATTTTTTAACAATTTGTCCGATGCGATTACATCCAATTTTTCCATATGCTGTATGCACTCTTCTGCCTTCTCATGCTCGAAAAGCAGATCATATAGTGTTGCTGCACCCTCCACCCGTGCCCTGCAGGTATCGGTAGAATTGCATTGGCCGTCCGTGTCAATCAGCAATACCCGTCTTCCCATCTCCGCCAAATCATATGCAATATTTACCGCCGTGGTAGTTTTTCCAATACCGCCTTTTTGATTTGCAACTGCAATAACTCTGCTCATATCTTCATTATTCTCCTTTTCTTTTATCTGCATTTTCTTGTATTCCTGCATGAAGCTTCATGCTCTGAACGAAGTCCATTCTGCTTTTCATGTGTTTTCTGTACATTCTTTACAATCACATCTAGTGTTCCGTGATTATACACGCCATAAAACAAACCATGCCGCTGCAGCATCTGCTCCACTTCATTATCTTTCCTGATGCTTTCTTCATATGAATGGATTCTGCCTTCCTCTTCAAATTTGCCTTCTCTCTGTACCAGAAAATTAAAATTCTCATACTGTCCGTTCAACATCTCCAGCATCTTTTCATATTCTGGTGTCAGTTCACTATTATAGATGGCATTTAAAAGGATAGAAGCATCTGTGACAATAAAATCTACCTTGCCATACAAACGGTCGACCCGGTGGAGCTGTTCTTTTAATATTTCCAGCTGATGGGCTTCCGTTCCATCCAATAGTTGAAAATTTTCATCCCACACCAGATCTTTTGCATACTCTGCAACATACTCCGTCACGTATCCCATTTTTTTCAATTCTTCCACGATATGAAAACACGCCGTAGATTTTCCAGCTCCCGGGCCTCCAAACGCATTCACGACTAAAGAGTTGTGTGTTCCCCTTTCCCGTCGCTCCTCAAGCATGTGCTGGTGTTGCTCTATATACTGTCTCCATTCCTCGCGGACTGCTGTTTCTTCTTGGGACTTCATACTTTTTCCTGCTTTCTGAAAAACCAGATACTCGTTCCAATCCTTACAGCCGCTCTCCTGCGGGACAATATCCGCATATGTCTGATATCCCAACTGCTTATACTTTTCTAAGAGCCCCGTCTTATCCCCTTTATCCGGATCCGTCGCCCGTCTTCCAAACATCGCCCGTCTTCCTGCTTCGTCATTATCCAAGCAGAAACCAATTTTCTTAATATGCGGATGATCTTTTAAGAACTGCACCAACGGATTATCCGCCACCATGCCGAGCACCAGCTTGTTACTCTTATAATCGCCTGTCAAATCCAGATACGACATCAGATCAATACTCGCCTCAAACACTTTCAGTTCCTCGCTGTCCGTATTTACAATGTTGATTCCAAAATTCTTATCATTTCCCGCCACATCTCCACGGTACTTTTTTCCATATATGTCCGTCGTACCGCGTTTCGTGGCGTATCGTACCACGCCGTCTTTATCTTTCCCCATAAAAACCAGATTGTGGTGCTCTTTATCCTCATACAGTATTCCGAGATCTTTTACAAAGTAATCGACAACCTTCTGCGACAATCCCCTGGTTTTCATCAAATATGCATACGCGCGCCTATAATTTTTGTCCGCCATCGGCTCGGGCAGAACAAAGGGCACACGTTCTTTCTCCTTAAATGCTTCGGCCTGATGCTTAACCTGTCCTGCTTCCAGGTGTTCCTTCCACTTTGGATTATCCGCAGAAATTCCTTGAAATTCCAGAAGGATGCTAACCGCATCCGCTATAGAATCCACATTGCAAAACTGCATAAGAAAATCAATCTGTGATCCACCTGCCTCGCCTCTGCTTCCCGCTTTCGACCAGCGATACCATGTGCGGTCATTATAGATCCGGATTGAATCATGTTCTTTCAGTGTAAAAAGATGATTGCCTACGCGTACCGGATGATATCCATATTGTGCAGCCAATGCTGTAAGCGACGCTTCTTTTGCCTGCGCAATCTGTTCCCCTGTAAATCGTGCCACTTTTTATTCCTCCTCTCCCTCGTCTCTATTCATTGCCCGCATCAGTTCATCCACCATGTCAAGGATCAGCGCTGTCGCCTTTTCTCCTGCAGGTGCCATTATTTGTTCAAACCTTTCTCCATTCGTACAGTCTTTCAAGTTCTGACTCTCTTCCGTACCTCCCAGAAAATACGATTCATCAATGTCCAGGAATTTCCAAACGGGCACATTTAATGCTGCAGCAATTTTTATCAGCGCCTTAAGACTGATCCGGCACTGGTCGGTCTCCGCCTTGGATATGCAACTAATCGATAGATTAGACAATTCCGCCAACCTTGAAATGGATACCCTCTGCCTTATGCGTTCAGCGTGAATTCGGCGTCCAACCATGGCAAGACACGCTTCCATCTTGCTATCATCGTAAATAATCGATTCCACAAAGATCTTTCTCTGTTCTTCTTTGTTACCTTTCATCCTTTTTTCTGCTCCTGCTTCTGTTTCTCCTTTTTCTTATCTGTTTTTCGGACTTCCCTCTCTTCCTTGATTCGTTTATACCTCAGCTTCACAATTGCTGCCCAAAAGCTCACAATGGCACATATCAATAGAATATTTATGATGTTTATGATTTCATCGAATGACATTTATTCCCTCCAAAAAGACTTGAAACTCTTGTTTACTCGGTTACTTCTTCGACATCATAAGTACAATCAATTCCGTTGCTATCAAGCCCTGCACTAACTGCTCTTTCAATGTCTTCTACTGATGAATTGTCATATACTGTAATTGTTACTGTAATTGTTTTCATATACCATCACCCCTTAATCTACTTGAATAATCAATCTAATCTGCTTTCCACCAACGCAATCAATTATAATTCTGTTGTCTACTGTTACTAAGGGAGCTCTATTAAAGTTACTCTTTTTTACCACCGATATGAAAAAGAAATTTTTTGCTAATTTATGGTTGATTTTTCATAGCCGGTTTCCTTTCTCCCAGAAGGTTCATTCACTGAACGAGCCTTCCGGGTAATGCATTTTTACGGGTAACGTGTGATATAATAACCTCCTATGAAGGAAATTCCGTCATCTCATACTGCATAATCTGCAGCTTCCTCTTCACTCTTCTATCTTACTCTGCTCCAACAGGACCGGCTTCTCCGGATAAGTCATGTCATATCCGTCATACTTCTCCAGGAACTCCTCCAATGTAGCTTTTCTTATTTTTATATGTCCAAGCTTCATACATTTAAGCTGCCCCGATTTTATCAGCTTTCTAACATAGTTCGGTGCACATCTTAATATTTCAGCTGCTTCATCTACGGTATAAACCATTTCTGTCATATGTTCTCACGCTCCTTTTTATCCGCCGGCTGTGTTACCTTAACAGTTATCTTTATTTAAAATGACCAGTGCCAACATATCTCGTTTGACATCAAATGCTCCATTTACTTCCATCGCACATCTCATTCATGGTTCTGCCCTTATCGAATGACTTTCTCCGGCATTGCATCGGCCATCTTCTCCATCTGTTCGCGAGCTGCTAATGTATCCACGCTAGTTTTTACCAGCATCAAACTGTAGCCATCTAAAAGCGCAAGCATTGTAACGATTTCGCCGATCTGTTTCTTTTTTTCATTATCCATATGCATTCATCTCCTTTTTTATTTTGTTTCTTTGAATACATTATATGTTTCATTGTAACGTATGTCAAGTATATTTGTTTTCTTTGAATACTTTCTTTGTTGACTTTTACGTTATCATTGCTATAATTAGATTTAACGGAAGGAGGAATTATGAACGAGCGTATTAAGCTTTTGAGAAAATCTCTTGGAATGACCTTAGAAAAATTTGGTGAACGTCTTGGAGTCAGCCGATCTACCATGAGTAATATTGAAAATGGTGCGCGAAACGTTACACAGCAAATGTTTAAATCTATCTGTAGAGAATTCGGTGCTAATGAGGTATGGCTCCGCACTGGTACGGGCGAAATGTTCGTTATACCTAAAGATGAGACCGCTGCTATTGTTTCCGAATTGTTGGAATCCACCAACAACAAATTTTATGATCTTATCCTCGATATTTTGAAAGTTTATCAGACCTTGCAACCTACAGATCAGGATGTCATTAAAAATTTCTGCCACCAACTTATTGAAGAACATAGAAACCGGAAAGAATAATCTTTTTCCGGTTTTTATGTTTTGAAATAGCAACATATTTATTACACCTTCTCTTAATTTAAATTTCTCTCCATATGTACTCATTTCCTATCACATTTATTTGATGTTGCATATTATTTTTGTAGTTATTTCAAGTCTCTTTCCTAAATTTAATTGCCTTTTTACCCCTTTTGCGATATTATGCCATTATTGGAGGTGATAAGAACGGAAGAACGTTTAAAATTATTAAGAAAAAATCTTAATATGAATCAAAAAGACTTTGCCTCGTCTCTTGGTTTGGGTCAATCAACCTGGGCAATGATTGAAATTGGCAAACGCAATCTTTCTGATCGTCATATTAAAACAATTTGTGCTGTATATAATGTTAATGAGGTATGGCTCCGTACCGGTACGGGTGAGATGTTTGTTGTTCATAAAGATGAGACCGCTGCCATCATCTCTGATTTATTAGAATCCATCAACAATAAATCTTATGATTTTATCCTCGATGTTTTAAAAGTATATCAAACTCTGCCATCTGCGAATCAGGATGTCATTAAAAATTTCTGCCAACAGCTGATTAAAGAAAGGGAAAACCGGAAAGAATGATCTCTTTCCGGTTTTTACGTTCAATACACCAGTAATTTTTATTCCGCCGCCCCTCTCTCGTTATGCTTTCTTATCAGCGTTATCAGCTGACACATAAATCGGTAGTCGCCCTCCCCCATACAATCAACTTCGCTTTTAATCATTTGCCTTAACTCCTCAATCCTCATAACATTTCCTCCTTCGTACACTTCTCCCTAATAAGAAAATAACTCTCTCACATCAACCCCCAGAGCATCCGCTAATCGAAAAGCTACTTCCGTTGATGGATTAGTCGTTTTCCCATTTTCAAGATTGTTAATTGTGCTTTTGGATACGCCTGATCTTCTTGATAACTGACTTTCCGTCCACCCTTTATCCCACCTGTATTTCTGCACTTTGTTCTTCATGGGGACAGTATACATGGTATCTATAAAGGTTTTAACTGGTAAATTTTTCCACATTTTTCCCTTCTTATTTGTACCACATATTTTGTTTCAAGGATGCGACACTTTCGGCTGGAATTACGCTAAATGATATGGTTTTTTCTCTCATATATGTTAAAATAAAAAAGTATATCACTTTCTAAAATAGTACAAACTACAAATAGTTGTATATTTTGGTAACTCAAATGCACCTCACCTATAAAAAGGAGATTCTCTTGCCATGGCAGATATCTATTACCGCAACAGAGGCACAAAGGCAAAGCCAAACTGGCAATATAGATTTGAAGGCGCCCCCATAAACGGGAAACGTAAAGAAATCAGCAAATGCGGTTTCAAAACGAAGGCTGATGCCGTAGCTGCGGGTACAAAAGCCTATAACGAATACCAAAGTTCCGGCCAAGTTTTTAAAGACTCAAATACAAGCTATTCGGACTTTCTTGATTACTGGATTAAAGAGTATTGTATTGTCAACTTAAAATCAACCACCGTAGAGGGCTATCAGAAAAAGATACGGCTTTATATAAAGCCATATCTTGGGATGTACCGGCTTACAGCTCTTACTCCTGTTGCATTACAGTCTTTTATCAACGACAGGTTCAACGAGGGATTCTCTCGAAATACACTCACTGTTATTAAGGGAATTATTTCAAAGTCTCTCAACTATGCCGTTACTACTATGCGGCTGCTTCAATTCAATCCTATGGATTGTGTGAAGCTCCCTGCTCCGCGTGCACATTCAAAGATCCCCACCAGAAAAAAGGATCGAGATGTGGTAACTCCAGAACAGATTCGTTTAATATTTGAACGATTCCCGGACGGTCATCCGTCCCATCTCCCTCTGCTGCTTGCTTATCGTTGCGGCTTACGGTTGGGAGAAGTATTTGCCCTAACCTGGTCTGACATTGATTTAAAGGGGCATACAATCGATATAAATAAACAGGTACAACTGATCGGCGAAACTAATCTTTGGACGCTTACACCGCCTAAATACGATTCATATCGCGTGATCGACATAGATTCCAGTGTGGTTGATGCTCTAAGCAGAGAGGCCGAACGCCAATCCAAGGCGCAAGAATTTTACGCAGAATTCTACCAGTGGAACTATCTGGACAAAAATAATCAGCTGAATTCCGGTGCCGAAGATAGCTCTATTATCCAGCTTATCATGGTACGTGAGAACGGCACTTATATCACACCGCGTACTATGCAGCATGTAGGCCGGGTTATTCATGGGAAAGCAAACGGAAGTGATGTTGCCATATCCGAAAATTGGGATTTTCATTCTATGAGACATACACACGCAACGATGCTTCTGGAAGCCGGAATACCTCTTGCCGCGATCCAGGAACGTCTTGGACATACAAATATTGATATGACCGAACATTATACTGCGCATGTAACAGATTCTATGCGAAAGAACCTCGCAGATGCTATAAATAGGTTGTAATCGAAATGATACATAGAAATGTCATGCAAACCATTTCTGGTTACATGACATTCCTTTTTTATCTTTTATATGCAAACATTAAAATTGTTCTGTTTGCAGTCACAAGGTCAATGTCATTCAAATAATTTATGTAATCCTTATCATCTGTGACTAAATATGCTTTATACTTTCTACATAATTCTGCAATTAGCGCATCATTAAAATCATACGCAAATCCCTTTAATAATAGATTTTGCAAATTGGTTTCATCAAACTTATCATCTATTCTTTTAAACCTTTCAAACATGTCTGCTACATTTTCCAAAATAGCATCCATTGAATTTTTATAATCTTCCGTATCTCTATAATCTGCCTTAAAATCTGTAATTTCAGGATGATCCTCTTGATATAATTTAAACTGGAATCTTATACATCGATTTACAAACTCAGAGATTTGAATACTAGATATATAAATATCTGCACGATTATCAATAATTTTTTGATATATTTCTGTGTATGGCTTTACATTATGAGAGTTCATCGAAGGATAAAATAATTTAATCAAAACATTCGTATCCAATATATATTTGTCATTATTTTGTACGCTCATCTTATCTATTTCAATTATCTGATTCAATATCAAACACATCCTTCGCTACTTTTTCATAATTTTCTTTATTACTATAAAATTTTTTTGCATTACTTATAACAACATTTAGCGTAGCATTTTTATTTGATGGAAAATTCTTTAACTCAAGAAATTCTTTTATAACCTCACTGGTATACTTGCCATATAATTGTCCAATGGCATTATTAAGAAATGGAGAAATCATACTCTCAACATTGGAAAAATCCAATTCTACTTTTTCTCTTTTTTCAAAAGAACTCACCAATAAATGGTAAATATTGTCCCCTTGTACCTGCGTTAATGCAGAAGGGCTACCTATTACTTTTGCAACATCAATTTGTTTCATTATTTGTTCCTCCTAAAATTGAATTGTAATATCTTCTTTTACTTTATATGAAGTTTTATCTTTTAAATTAAAACCGATTGAAACTATCGTTCCAGGAAATGAATATTTCTCAAATATTCTATATCGTTCTTTACTATACACCATTTCATATGTTTCTATTCCAGAAATAATATATATACTCCCCTTATTATGTTTTACAAAATCTTTCATCAATGACAATCCTATTCCTCTTGGCGATGTCGTATCTAGCGTTGTATTTCCCTCCTCTATCGCCCACTCTAAACAATATTGGGGTTGATTTAATTTATGTCGTCTATGAAATTCCAAGACATTTTTATAAATCGTTTCCCCGGCATCTACAATAGTAAAAAACAACATTTTACTTTTGGGGAAAAATTGTCCACATGTATAAATGTGTTTACTTCTAGTATGATCACTGACATTCTTAAACAGTTCTAATAAAGAATCCCTTATATCATCGCTTACTTCCTTTGACATTTCCGGCAAATCTTTTCTACTAAAAATACTATATGTTAAATACATCTCATATTCTTTTATATTATCCCGACCAAATTGTTTGTATGCAATTACAGTATTGAACTTGTCCGGCTGTTTTTCAAATTCTGAAAAGTGAATTGAAAATCCATTTTTTTGAATAAGATTTTTTATAGAATAATTAAGACCAGTAATACTTAACCTATTTGTTCCGGGTTTACGCTCAACAAATTCCATAAATATACATCCCAAAACAGCAAACAAATTTGAAGCAATAAATTTTACATTAGAAAAATCAATAGTAACTAGCTCAGCATCTAGATTCTCTAAAAATGTTGCCAATTCACAAAGCTTTAAATGTGAACTATATGAATTCTGTAAATCCATACCTATTGAAAAGACCATATTACCTTTATCTATATCATCTCTGCTAATAAAGCACTCCCCCCTTATACCCCAGCAACCTCAAACACTATAATTTTAACATTTTTATTATTATATTACAACTTAATCTGTTGACCGCATACAAAAACTCCCGCGGTCAAGTCGCGGTCAAATCTTAAGATTTGAACCGCCACGGATCAACCTGCGGGAGTTTTTATAATTACTTAAAACGCCTTAATTCTTAGAACTTGCCAGCCTTGTGAGCTTCCTCAACACTTACTGCAACAGCAACTGTAGCACCAACCATCGGGT
>ERZ780208.461-NODE-461-length-42051-cov-6.229308_pt1 | contig 42051 bp, 23 predicted proteins | sample MGYA00511167_ERZ780208 | MGnify/ENA primary metagenome ERZ780208 (study PRJEB29588, sample SAMEA2159202) | human gut metagenome | biome: human gut; feature: human-associated habitat; material: faeces | place: Denmark | collected 2008/2010 ...
GGACATCAGCGCCCCGGCGACGCCTCCCGTTCCGCCGATGGAGCCGGGACGTCCGGAGGACGACGGCTCGCTGACGGTAGGCACGGGCGAGGGCGGATATGACGGTCCGGCACACGCCCCGCGCCGCGGTCAGGGCGGTGGGGTGAAGGTTCTTCAGGGTTTCATGCCCCACCACTACCGCGACACGGGCAACGACGGCACGCTGCAGCTGACGCAGATGAGCTATGCCACGCCCCACGGACGGATGCGCATGGCCGAGGGCAGGGAATTTGAGATAGACTACAACTTCTACGGCATGCTGCCATATTATGCCGTTCCCGTGGCCGGCGACAGCCACGACCATCCCTACCGCGAGGACCGTATGATGGAGATGCTCTCGTCATACGCCGCCAACGGCAGCTTCGGCGCCGACACCTATTGGGGCGGCAAGGGCCTGACGCAGATGGCGCTCAACATGATGTTCGCCCGCGAGATGGGCCAGACGGAGCTGTTCCGTCAGTGCCGTGACAAGCTGAAGGCGGCGCTGGTCAACTGGATGACATATACACCGGGCGAGAAGGACTTCTTCTTCGCGCGCTATGACCGCTGGGGCGCGATGGTCGGCTACAGCACGAGCTATGACTCGGACACGTTCAACGACCACCACTTCCACTACGGCTACTTCACCTACGCCGCCGCGCTGCTGGCGCTGGTGGACGACGACTTCCGCAACAACTACGGCGAGATGGTGACGCTCATAGCCAAGGACTACGCCAACTGGGACCGCACGGACACGCGCTTCCCGCTCTTCCGTACGTTCGACCCGTGGGCGGGTCACTCCTTCGCCGGCGGTATGGGCGACGACAACGGCAACGGCCAGGAGTCGACGTCGGAGGCCATGCAGGGCTGGGGCGGTGTCTATATGCTCGGTGTGGCGCTGGGCAACGACGAGATGCGCGACGCCGGACTGTTCGGATGGCTGTCGGAGGCCCGCGGAACAGCCGAATACTGGTTTGACCGCCACAGTGACCCGGCCACTGGCGGCGAGGGCTATCACACGCAGACGTCCGACGACTATAACATCCCTTACTCCATCTTCCGCGACGGCGAGGGCAACACGCCGCCGTACAACTCGAACCTGACCTGCCACGGTGTGGGCTGGTGGACATACTTCGGCTATGACGCCATCTTCATGCAGGGCATACAGTGGATGCCCATCTCGCCGGCGCTCGACTATCTCTCGGAGGACAAGGCATACGCCGCGTGGGACTACGGCCGCATGTGGAGCGACCGCCGCATCGGCGGATGGCTGGAGTCGGAGAAGACGAAGGACGGCTATCTCGGCAATTCCGGCGGCTGGGGCAACGTGGCGCTGTCGTATCTGCAGCGTTTCGACCCAGAGGAGGCCGCCCGCATATTCGACCTATGCTGGGAGGCCAGCGAGCCGGAAATCAAGAGCTACGACACGAATGGCATAACCTATTTCGTGACCCACTCGCATCTGTCTCACGGCGACATCGACTGGACCATCCACGCCGACATGCCCACGGCGCGCGTCTACCGTAAGGCTGACGGAACGCTGACCTATATGGCGTTCAACCCGAAGGATGAGGCTCAGACTGTGACATTCTCCGACGGCACGCGTCTGACGGTGGCTGCCCGCAGCATGGCCGTCAGCGGAATGGAGTCGAAGGCGGTGAAGGAAATCACGCCCGACGCCCCGGCTGAGGAAGACCCGCGCGCTGAGTTGGCTATGGTCAATCTGGCGTTGAACCGCACGGCGACGTCGAGCGGCAACGAAAACGACATGACGCAGGGTGCGGCGATGGCCGTCGACGGCAGCGCGAAGACGCGATGGGCCAGCCTTAAGGAGGACGGCCAGTGGCTCAGCGTCGACCTCGGCCGACAGGCCCGTATATATAAGGTATGCGTGGACTGGGAGGCGGCGTTCGCCTCGGAATACCGCGTGATGGTTTCGGCCGATGGAGAGACATGGACGGAGGCTGAGCGCGTGGCCACGACGGGCGGTCGGGACGAGATCATGCTCGGCGACCGCGAGGCGCGCCACGTGAAGATTGAATGTCTGAAGAGGAAGAGCGACGCTTGGGGAATATCAATCTATGAGCTTCAGGTCTTCGGAACATATACCGACGCCGGCGACGACGAGCTGCTGGGCGTGAAGATTGCGTCGGAAGTGGACGTGCTCCATCAGTATGAGCCTTGCCGGATGACAATCAAGGGCTACACCGTCGGCGGACGCTGGACGGAGGTCAGCCCGCGCTGGTCGAGCAAGGACGGACGTATCACGGCCGACGGCACGTTCACGCCGCGCGTCTATCCGAAGGCTACGGTGACGGCAACGCTCGGCGACCTGCGTGTCGACAAGACCGTGCCCGTGGAGGAGGCTCTCTTCGCCGGCTCCATCACGCTGACTCCCCGCACGGGACAGGTGGCCGTCGGCGAGGCCTACGCCGTTGAGGTGGGCGTGAAGAACCAGTTCGGCGAGCCGATGACGCTGAATCCGGCGAACGTCGAATACCGTCTGTGCTCTTACGACGACAACAACATCATGACCCCGACCGCCGACGGTGCGCTGGACACCGAGTCCATGACGCTCTCGTTCACCGCTCCGGGACGCTACGCGCTGATTGCCATCGACGGTGTGGCGGTGGACACGGCATACGTTGAGGCCCGCAACTTCAGCGACATAAACCTCGCGCTCCATCGTCCGGCTGTGGCAACGAGCAGCGAGAACGACGGCATGGACGCCCGCTACGCTACCGACGGCGATATGGGAACGCGCTGGGGAAGCATTTGGGGTGACGGCTATACGCAGGAGGTGAAGGACAACCAGAGCATCACGGTGGATCTGGAGGCTGTCTATGCCGTCGACCGCGTGAGGATGTTCTGGCAGGACGCCCGCGCCTCGGAATATAAGTTGCAGGTTTCGACGGACGGCGAGATGTGGCAGACGGTGAAGACGGTCAAGGACAGCCCGAAGGAGGAGACGGTCAGCTTCGCGGAAACGCCGGCCCGCTTCGTCCGCATGCAGGGCGTGAAGCGCAACATGGACTACGGCTACAGCATCTATGAGTTTGAGGTCTACGGTACGCGCCGCATCAGCGGGTCGTCGTCAATCTCCTCCCTCACCACGGCTCTGCCGCAGCACGCGGATGTCTATTCCATAGACGGCTGCCTGATGATGCGCAACGCGCGAATCTCTCAGCTGCCGAAGGGTATATATATCGTCGGCGGACGGAAGCTCGTGAAGTGAGCCGACGGTTTCGCCGGTATGTGAACTTGAGGCTGCGTCATAGGAGGCTATGGCGCAGCCTTTTTTCTTGTTTTGAGGTTTAGGTGGGTCGGCGTGATAAATTCATTGTTCATAGGGAAAGCCAACTTCCCAGCGGTGTGAGCCATTAAAGAACCATTAATTATCCATCTCGAATATTAATTCATATAAAAAACGTAGGTTATTCAAAATAAAATGATTACTTTTGCAGCCGAAAAGGTTCCGTAGCTTAGCTGAATAGAGCGTCAGATTCCGGTTCTGAAGGTCGTGGGTTTGAATCCCACCGGAATCACCACAAAGACGGGAACATGCCGAAACCAAATGATGCGGCGTGTTCCCGTCTTATTTTTTCATGGGTGGAACATTGAAATCTATATGAGTGAGTTCCGAGTCAGTTCGAAAACCACTTTATCGGAACTGTTTTTGAGTTTCTATAGATTGACTACAGACCTTTATGGGATTGCTTCTACCGTATTGAAGTATTATTTTGTCGTTCTGTGGAGTAGAGGGAAGGACGGCTTATTTGATTCCCCGCTCATTCAGAGCTTTGGTATATCGAGATGCGTTGCGCAGGTGTTCCTCGTATGTTCGGGCAAAGTTGTGGGTACCGGAGAAGTCTTCCTTGGCGCACATGTAGAGATAATCGTGGTCGACATGGTTGAGGACGGCGTCAATTCCGGCTATCGAGGCAATCTTGATGGGGCCCGGCGGCAGTCCTGTGTTGGCGTAAGTATTGTACGGACTGTTTGTTGTCAGTAGCTTGTGATATATCCGTCGCAGAGCAAAATCTTTCAGGGCGAATTTGATTGTGGGGTCGGCCTGTAGCGGCATGTCCGTTTTCAGACGGTTGTAGTACATTCCCGCAATCATGGGTTTCTCCCCGTTGTTGGCCGTTTCCTCGTCGATGATGCTTGCCAGCGTGCAAACCTCGGTCGGGGTGAGGCCCATCCGTTTTGCCTTAGCCTTGCGTTCGTCGTTCCAAAACCTGTTGTTCTCCTTTTCCATGCGCTCCATCAGTTTCTCAATGGTGACGTTCCAGTAGATGTCATACGTGTTGGGGATGAACAGCGCGGCTATTGTCGCGGTGTCGTGGCCGTATTCCGCGCAGAAGACGGAGTCCTTGAGAGCGGTCACGATGACCGTACTGTCAATCATGAGTTTCTTTCCCAACACTCCGGCCAGGCGTTCCATCGTGCGCACTTCGGGTATGGTGAGGCTGAGCGGGGTCTGCTGTCCGTTGCGGAGATGGCGGAAAACGGTGAACACCATGTCACCGGGAGCGATGGCATAGCGTCCCGTGCGGATGTTTCCGGCATAGCCGCTGTGGCGTGCCAGCGTGCGCAGTCCGGTGATGGAGTGGCTTGACGAGAGCGGTTCGAGCTTGGCGTAGACCGAGTCGGCCGTGTCATCATCGTCGATGAAGACATAGCGTGTGACGGTGGCGGAGGAGAATCCGGTGAAAAAATAATAGTATAATAATCCGATGATGAGCAGCAGACAGGCGCCTGCCGTGTAGAGATAATACCGTGATTTCAGTGGTTTCATATCCTGTTACGTTAGAAAATATCGGCAAAGGTACACCATTTTCTAAAATTAACGAAATGTTTCTGTTCTTTTTCATTACCTTTGCATAAATGAGATAACCTAAATATGACATAGCAAGGGATGAAACTCAAATTCAGCATAACATACAACACGGCGTGGGGCGAAAGTCTACATGTCGAACTGGAATATCACGGGAGCGACGGAAGCGTAAAGCGGCAGAAACTCCCGATGGTCACCGACGACGGGCAGCAGTGGTCTTTGGAGACCGTCGTCATGGAGTCGCGCAACCGCCATATCGCCTCTTTCAGCTATCGCTATCAGGTCGAGAACGCCGACGGAAAAGTCCTGCGGCGCGAGTGGGACGGCGTGGAGCGCGTCTTCCGGTGCGACCCGACGAAGGATTATGTCTTTCCGGACTCGTGGCGCGACATTCCCGTCCAGAGCCATCTGTACACCAACGCCTATCTGACGGCCACCGGCGGTCCCCGCGGTGAGAGCGTCCGGCCGGTCGACACGCCGCTCTTCCGCCGCACAATCGTTTTCCGCGTCTCCGCTCCCCAGCTCAAACCGGGACAGGCACTGGCCGTCTGCGGAAGCCATCCGACGGTCGGCGGGTGGAACGTCTCGCGCTATGTGCGGATGGAATATGCCGGGCGGACGGTGTGGACGCTGTCGGTCAACGTGATGGGCATGCTCCTGCCGCTGGAATATAAGTATGTCATCGTCGACGACGCCACCAGTTCCTTCACGGCATGGGAGGAGGGTGACAACCGGAGTACCGGCCCGTGGAACATCGCCGACGGCCAGGTGCTCGTGCTCGACGGCGGCATCCTCCGTGTCAGGGAAGACATCTGGCGTGTGGCCGGAGTGGTCGTGCCGGTCTTCTCCCTGCGCAGCCAGAACTCCTATGGCGTCGGCGATTTCGGCGATTTGCGGCGGATGGTCGACTGGGCGGCAGAGACGGGAATGAAAGTGATACAGATCCTGCCGGTTAACGACACCACTAAGACGCGCGGATGGACCGACTCCTATCCCTACAACGCCATTTCCATCTACGCCCTCCATCCCCATTATGTCGACCTTGAGGCCGCCGGCCAGCTCTCGGATAAGAAGCGCATGACGGCGTACAACCGTCGCCGGCGCGAGCTCAATGCCCTCAGCTACAGCGACTATGAGGCAGTGGCGCGCGTGAAGGAGGCCTATCTCCGCGAGCTCTACGACGAACGCGGCCGTCAGGTGACGTCGACGAAGGAGTTCCGCGTTTTCGTTGAGGCGAACGCCCATTGGCTCACGCCCTACGCCGCGTTCTGCCTGTTGCGCGACGAGAACGGGACGGCCCGCTTCCAGGACTGGCCCGAACTCTCGGTCTATGACGCCGGTCGGGTTGAAGACTACTGCCGGAGCCACGGTGACGGCGTCACATATATATATTATGTGCAATATCTCCTCCACACACAGCTTCTTGCCGCCGGCGATTACGCCCGTTCCCGCGGCATTGTCATTAAGGGCGACATACCGATAGGCATCTGCCGCGACAGTGTCGAGGCGTGGATGCAACCCGAATACTTCCATCTTGATTCACAGACAGGTGCCCCGCCCGATGCCTTCTCGCAGAACGGCCAGAACTGGGGCTTCCCGACATACAACTGGCCGGCCATGCTCGCCGACGGCTGCCGTTGGTGGCGCAGCCGCTTCGCCCACATGGAGACCTATTTCGACGCCTTCCGCATCGACCACGTCCTGGGCTTCTTCCGCATCTGGGAGATTCCGGCCGACGCCGTCCACGGCATTCTCGGCCATTTCTCACCGGCCCTGCCGCTCACTCCGGAGGAGATAGAGTATTTCGGACTCCATTTCCGCCGCGAGTTCATGACCCGCCCTTTCATCAACGACACGATCATCCACCGGCTCTTCGGCGTCCATGCCCAATATGTCCGCGACACCTATCTCACGCCCCGGGCATACAATCTCTACGACCTGCGTCCCGAGTATGCCACCCAGCGCAAGGTCGAAGCCGCCTTCGCGGGACTGCGCGACGAGAACAGCCTGTGGATACGCGACGGCCTCTACAAGCTCATCGCCAACGTCCTCTTCCTCGAAGACCCGCGCCGTGAGGGCATGTATCACCCGCGCATCGGCATCTGCGGCGAATCAGTCTTCGACGCCTTGAACAACGAGGAGAAGGACGCGTTCATGCGGCTCTACAACAACTACTTCTTCCAGCGTCACGACATGTACTGGGGCGCGCAGGCCATGGAGCGCCTTCCGCTCGTGCTTTCCGCGACGCGGATGATGGTCTGTGCCGAAGACCTCGGCATGCTCCCCGCCTGTGTCGAGCCCGTTCTCGACGCGCTGCGCATCCAGACGCTCGAAATCCAGACAATGCCGAAGCAGAGCGGCTTCGAGTTTGCCCATCTCGGGGGCTATCCCTACCGCAGCGTGGCCACGTTCGCGACCCACGACATGGCGCCGATGCGCCTCTGGTGGGCGGAGAGTCCGGAGCGCTCACAGCGCTACTACGTGACCATGCTCCAAAAAGAGGGGCGTGCGCCAGAGCAGCTTCCGGCCCATCTGGCCGAGGAAATCATCGCCCGCCACCTCTACTGCCCCTCCATGCTCTGTCTGCTGTCGCTTCAGGACTGGCTCGCCATGGACAGCTCCCTGCGCCGGCCGAACCCGCGCGAGGAGCGGATCAACGTGCCGAGCGACTGCTACAACCGCTGGCAGTACCGCATGCACGTCACAATAGAGGCTCTGCTGGAGGCCGACGCTTACAACCGGAAAATAAGAACAATGATAACAAGAAGCAAACGATGAAACGATACGACACCTATATCTTTGATCTCGACGGCACGCTGCTGTCGACCCTCGGCGACCTTGCGGCCAGCACGAACCACGCCCTGCGCCTCTACGGCATGCCGGAACATACGCTTGACGAAGTGCGCTGGATGGTGGGCAACGGTGTGCGCCTGCTGATAGAGCGCGCCATACCAGGCGGAGCGACGAATCCGCAGTTTGATTCCGTATTCGCCGCGTTCCGCAGCCATTATGTGGAGCACTCCCTTGACACGACCCGTCCCTATCGCGGCGTCCCCGAAATGCTCGCCCGGCTGAAGGCCGACGGCCGGCGGATTGCCGTTGTGAGCAACAAGTTCTATGCGGCCACGGAGGAGCTCTGCCGCCATTTCTTCGGTGATACCGTCGAGGTGGCCATCGGCGAGCGTGAAAACATCCGTCGCAAGCCGGCTCCAGACACCGTCATCGAGGCTCTGCGCCAGCTTGGCGTCGGACGTGAAGGGGCGGTCTATGTCGGCGACAGCGAGGTTGACGTCGAGACTGCGCGTAACAGCGGTCTGCCCTGTATCAGTGTTCTGTGGGGCTTCCGCGACCGCGACTTCCTGACGGACCACGGTGCCACGACGTTTGTCACGTCGCCGGAGGAAATTGTGGAGTGATCCGTATTACATATTTTGAATTTTTAAATGAAAGAACCGTGGCTAATCATTATTTATATACTGCGGGTCGGGAAATCTCGGAACTTTTCGTTATATTTGCACGGTATATAATTATGTTAATATATGGATTCAGACAGAATATTGAAGTTTTTGCGTGAACTGATGGCGAACAACAACCGTCAGTGGTTTCTTGAACATAAGACGGAATATCAGGCCGTCAGGGAGAATTTTGAGCGGGGCGTGGCCGAGGCCATCGCACGCATCGCTACGTTTGACGCCTCCGTGGCCCATCTGACGGTGAAGGACTGTACGTACCGCTTCAACCGTGACACACGTTTCTCGAACGACAAGTCGCCGTATAAGAATCATTTCGGGGCATATATCGCCGCCCATGGAAAGAAGTCGCTGCACGGCGGCTACTATATCCATCTCGAACCGGGACACTGTCTTGTGGCTTGCGGTGACTATTGGCTACCGACGAACATTCTCACGGCGTGCCGAAACGAGATAATGGGAAACATCGATGAATGGCTGCGATGTGTCGAGAGCGAGGAATTCCTGCGCTATTACGGCGCGGACGAGAGTGCCGGATGGGACGACCGTCAGGGTTTCGGACTGGAGAAGCTGAAGACATGTCCGTCCGGTTTTCCGCGTGACTATGAGTATATACGCTATCTGCGCATGAAGGACTATTGCTGCTGGCATCAGGTGGATGACGGGTTCTTCAACGGCGACGGATGGCTTGACCGGATGGAACAGATGTTCAAGGCCGGCAAGCCGATGCTTGACTTCACGAATTCCGTGATTGACGATTATGAATAAATATGGGGAAGTTTGGGAATACAAAATGAAGCGCATAAGTGTGCTTCATTTGTATTTTGAAATTCTCCTCCGACAACCGATTATTACTACTACAAATACCTTAGATAGACATGCTTAGACAACTTATCTTATTTCTGGCAGTAGCAGCGGTAGGTTGCATAAATGCCGTGGAACCGGTGTGGAAGAATCCGGAACTTAACCAGCAGAACCGTGAGCCGCGCCGTGCCGGCTATTTTGCATACGAGAGCCGTTCGTTGGCCGACAGGGGCGACAAGAAAGCCTCGTCGCGCTATCTTTCGATGGAAGGAAAGTGGAAATTCTGTTTTGTGAGAGACCATGCCGACCGGCCGCGCGACTTCTTCAAGCCCGGTTATGACGATTCGTCGTGGACGGAGTTTCCCGTACCGGGACTGTTCGAGCTGAACGGATATGGCGACCGCATCTACAAGAACGTTGGCTACGCTTGGGCTACGACTTTCAAGAACAATCCGCCTTATGTCAGCGAGACGGATAACTACACGGGTTCCTACCGCCGAACGTTCGTTCTGCCTGAGAGCTGGAAGGGCAGTGAGGTTTATTTTCATGTCGGTTCGGCCACAAGCAACCTCATGCTGTGGGTCAACGGAAAATATGTCGGCTATAGTGAGGACTCAAAGGTCGCGGCAGAATTCAACATAACGAAGTATTTACGCCCAGGCCGTAATCTCATTGCCATGCAGGTCATGCGCTGGTGTGACGGTTCCTATCTCGAAGACCAGGATTTCTGGCGTTTCACGGGCATCGCCCGCGAGGTCTATCTCTATTCGCGGCCGAAGACCCATATCCGGGACATACGCATTGCGGCAGACCTGACACGTGAAAGCAGCTTCCGGACGGGCGCGCTCAGTGTCGATGTCGACGTAGAAGGAAAGGATGTCAGTGTTGAAATGGCCGTTGAAGATGCCGCGAAGAGTACTCCGATGGCGGTGGAACCGGCGGCCGGCCGGCAGTCGTGGCACGGCGGAATGACGTTGGAAGGCGTGAAGCCGTGGACGGCGGAGACACCTCATCTATATACGTTGTATGTCATGTTGCGCCGTGGCGGCGAGACCGTCGAGGTCGTGAAGCAGCAGGTGGGCTTCCGCCATGTCGAGATTGCCGGCGGACAGCTGCTCGTCAACGGCCGTCCCGTGCTCATCAAGGGTGTCAACCGCCACGAGCTTGACCCCGACGGCGGCTATGTCGTGAGCGTGGAGCGCATGGAGGAGGACATACGCATCATGAAGCGGCTCAACATCAACGCCGTCCGCACGTGCCACTATCCGGACGATCCGCGCTGGTATGAGCTGTGCGACCGTTACGGACTCTATGTCACGGCTGAGGCGAACATCGAAAGCCACGGCATGGGCTACGGAAAGGAGACGCTGGCCAAACGTCCCGACTATGCCCTTGCGCACATCGAGCGCAACGAGGCCAACGTCATCACGCTGCGCAACCATCCTTCCATCATCGTCTGGAGTCTTGGCAATGAGGCCGGCTACGGTGAGAACTTTGAGCGGGCTTATGACCGCGTGAAGGCGTTGGACGGCAGCCGCCCCGTACAGTATGAACAGGCCGGACAGAACGGAAAGACGGATATATTCTGTCCGATGTACCGCGACTATAAGCGTTGTGAGGAGTATGTCCGCGGGGACAATCCGCGTCCGCTGATACAGTGTGAGTACGCCCATGCGATGGGCAACTCGATGGGAGGATTCAAGGAATATTGGGAACTTATCCGCAAGTATCCCAAATATCAGGGAGGATACATCTGGGATTTTGCCGATCAAGGACTTCGTGACAAGAGCCGCCTGACCGGCAGGGAGATTTTCACCTACGGAGGCGACCACGGCCGTTATCCCGCCAGCGACTACAACTTCAACTGCAACGGCATCATCGCGCCTGACCGCCGGTTGAATCCCCATGCCTACGAGGTGGGATATTATTATCAGAGCGCTTGGGTGGAGGACAAGGGAATCCGTGACGGACGTTTCGAGGTCTTCAACGAGAATTTCTTCAAGTCGCTCGACGACCTGATTCTGACCGCCACGGTCACGGCGTTTGACACCGGCGCTCCGTCCCGCTCCATTTCCATCGACGTCAGCGGCATACAGCCGCAGGGCCGCCGGACCATCGAGAACGCCGGTTTGCGTGATTGCATAGCTGTTCTCATGAAGCAATATCCCGACAAGGAGATTGCCGTCAGCTTCAGTTTTGCCCTCCGCAAGGCTGCCCCGCTGATGGACAAGGGGCAGGTTGTGGCCCGCCGCCAGCTTATCGTTCAGCCGTACAGCTATCCCGTCATCAACATTGCTTCGGACATGAATGGTGCCGCTGTCGACGGCTCTATTGCCGGAATCGACGCCGCGAAGACAAAGAGCGTGAAGACGTCGGGCCGGAAGGGCCGGAAGGGCGGAAGCGCGAAGCCGGTATTCAACGTCCGCGAGACAACTTCATATATCGCCATTACCGCCGCCGGCACGACAATGACCGTCGGCCGTCAGTCAGGCTGGATAGACTATCTTGATGTCGACGGCAACCCGATGCTTCTCGACCGCGAATCGCTGACGCCCGAGTTCTGGCGCGCGCCAACCGACAATGACTACGGCGCGCAGTTGCAGCGGAAACAGGCCGTATGGAAGAATCCGCAGATGAAGCTGAAGGACGTGGAATATGGCGTGACGGACAGCAGCGCCGTGGTGACAGCATGGTTTGACATGCCGGACGTCAGCGCTCAGCTTGTCATGACATACGTGCTCCTGCCTACCGGCGAGATTGTTGTGCGCCAGCGGTTCATGGCCGATAAGGAGGCCAAGGTGCCCGATATGTTCCGCTACGGAATGCAGTTGAGGATGCCGAAGAAATATTCACGTATTGAATATTACGGCCGCGGGCCTATAGAAAACTATTCGGACCGCAACAGCAGCGAGTTCATCGGAGAGTATGAGAACGACGTGAAAGATGAATATTTCCCGTACATCCGTCCGCAGGAAAGCGGCAATCACACCGACGTGCGTCGCTTCACGGTGTTCGACCGGGAGTCGGGCAGGGGACTGACGTTCTATTCCATGGCGCCGATGGAGTGCAGCGCGCTTCACTATCTCGTTGACGACCTTGACGACGGCATGAAGAAGGAGAAGGCGCACGGCCGCCACAGTGGTGACCTTGTGGAGCGTGACCTCACTCAGGTTCACATACAGCAACGCCAGACCGGCCTCGCCTGTGTGAACAGCTGGGGTGCCGTGGCGCTCAGAAACTACCGTCTGCTGTATGGTGACCGCGACTTCACGTTCGTGATAAAGCCGTTCCGTAAGTAATCCGTTGATGAAACAATGAATAGAAATATCTTTTGCGTATCACTGTTGTCCGTTTGGACATCCGTAATTTCCGCACAGACAGACATCGCCGGCAACGCGTCGGCGGTGTCTGTGTCTTTTCCGCAGTCAGAAACAATCGTGCCGTCTTCTTCTGATGCCACCTCGCAGTCAGAATCCTCCAAACATCTTTCTTTTACAGTCAATCCGCAGCAGCGTTTCCACAAGTCTATACCCCCGGGAAACTATAGCGGCATAACCTATCTCGGCAGCAACCGCTATGCGCTCGTGAGCGACAAGGCGGCTGAAGACGGCTTCTATATCTTCCGCATAGACATTGATTCCGTTTCCGGAAAGATAACGAATGTCGTGAACGAGGGTTACCGGTCAGCCGGCGTGCCAAACCGCGATATGGAGGGAATCGCATGGTTCCCCTTGGCGGGCACGGTTTTCGTGAGCGGTGAGAAAGACAACGCTGTCTATGAATATTCCCTTGACGGCCGGCGCACGGGCCGGCGGCTGAGCATACCGTCAGCATTCGCTTCCGCTACAGGCAATAATGGCTTGGAGTCGCTCACGTATAATGCCGCGACCCACCGCTTCTGGACGACCACCGAGAGCACTCTGTCCGCCGACGGACCGCAGGCCAACCCGTCTAATCCGGTGCGCAACCGTCTGCGTCTGCAGAGTTTTGACGACCGTCTGCAGCCAGCGGAACAGTATCTCTACGAAATGGATGAGCCCGTCGTACGCAAGCCAGCGCGCCATTACGCTATGGGTGTGAGTGAATTGTGTGCTCTCGACGATGGCCGTCTGCTTGTGCTTGAACGCGAGTTCTTTTCTTCTTCTTCAGCCGTTATTCCATACGCCAATGTTTCTTGTAAACTGTATATGGTCAATCCGTCGGCCGCGCAGCAGCCGGAACAGATGCCCGCACCGCAGTTGCAGTCTGATCTGATGAACACATCGCAACCGGATCAAGTCCTTGAAAAGGAGCTTGTGGCCGAGTTCCGCACCAAATTGAACCTTCTCCGCCAAAACCTTGCAAATTACGAAGGTATGTGTCTCGGTCCTAAACTCGCCGACGGGAGCCGCTTGCTGATTATGGTCAGTGATTCGCAGAACCGCTATAAAGGTCTTCTGCGCGATTGGTTCAGGACGGTTGTCGTGAGATGAGACAACAAAAAGAGATACTACGCCATAAAACTTAATTACGACACGGCCTCATCATGATAAAGCCCCGGCTTGCGAAAGTATGGGCTTTGTTTTATGTTTTTACGAAACATATTACAAAAAGAGGCTGCGCCTATTTTGATACAGCATCTTCTTAATGCATTTCGTGTAAGTGTATTAAACTATATAAATGTTTAAAGCCGAATGAGTAATTAAAAACAACTATCATCCAATTATTTGGGTAGTAATATAGAAGCTTATGTCTCTAACATGCACTATGTATGAACTCATGTGCATTGGGCTTAACTCCCCGAATGGAGCGCAGTGATAACTCTATTTAACTCCTTAAAAACTATCCCAGCGTATGTCGGTCCAGATACGCCAGAACTTCGTCCTTGTAGCTGTCGGATATTGGGATGTATGTATCGCCGAAGATGATGCGCAGACGTTCGATGAGCTTGATTTTGTTCATGTGGACGATGTATGAACGGTGGGTGCGCATGAACTCCGGTTGCGGGAGAAAGTCTTCGAGCTTTTTCATGTTCATGAGCGAGACAATCTTTTCGCCGTTGGCGAGATAGATGCGGACATAGTCCTTGAGTCCCTCGATGTAGAGAATGTCGTCAAGAGGAACCCTTATCAGCTTGTAGTCGCTCTTGACCAGCATGAAGCGGTCCTGCAGACAGGTCTCGTTGCGACGCACGGCGGTGAACCATTCGAGTGCCTTTGTTGCGGCCCGGACAAACTCTTCGTAGCTCACCGGCTTCATGAGATAGTCGATAGCGTTGACCTTATAGCCGTCAACGGCATACTGGCTGAAGGCTGTGGTGAAGATTATCTTTGTCTCCTTGGGCAGTATCCGTGCAAATTCCGTACCGCTCAGTTCCGGCATCTGAATGTCGAGGAATATCAGGTCGGCCGGATGTTCGCGCAAATCTTTTATTGCGCTGATGGCACTGTTGTAGGTTCCGCTCAGATTGAGGAACGGTGTTTTGGCTGCATAGCTGGCCAGAAGTTCGGCGGCGAGCGGCTCGTCGTCAATTATTACGCAGTTTAGTGTCATGGATAACTATTGTTGATGAATATATGTTGTTGCCGATGTCTGTCCCTTTCGTCCATTCGTATGTTTCCGGATAGGCCATTTTCAACCGTGTCGCGACTTGTTGCAGACCGATGCCGTGGCCGCTGCGGTCGGCGGCAGTTTTGGGATGGTTGCTGTTCCTGATGGAGAACGTGATGCTTCTGTCGTCGGCTTTGAGGCTGATGTGGATGAAGGAAGGGCGCGTCGCGCTCACTCCGTGCTTGAAGGCGTTCTCGATGAGCGAGATGAAAATCAGCGGGGCAATCCTTATGCGGCACGGGGTGGGGATGTCGGTGTCCATCCGTACGTCGACGTCGGAGCTCAGGCGGATGCGCATCAGGCGGACATAGTTGGTGAGAAACAGCACCTCCTTCTCCAGATTGACATACTGTTCCTCGTTGTCATAGAGCACGTAGCGGAGCATCTTGCTCAGTTCGAGAATGGCCTCCTGCGCCCGGACGGTGTCAAAGGCCGTCAGGGCGTAGATGTTGTTGAGCGTGTTCAGAAGGAAGTGAGGATTGATCTGCGAGCGCAGGTTCTTCAGTTCGGCTGCGGTGCGGGCGGCTTCTGCCTCGCGGCGCGCGGTTTCCGACTGTTGCCAGCGGAAGGCCAGTTTGACGCACACGGCTATGGCTGCCGATACGGTGAGGTTGAAGATGTTGCGCAGGATGAGGAAGATGGTGATGAGAGCCTCCGGCCGCGGTTTCATGAAGTCGGGTCCGTGAGGGTCGGCAGGGCGTGGATGGACTAACGTCATCCAGTAGTGGAGCGCAATCCCCAGACTGACGATGACGACGGTATTGATGATCCAGAAGTACTGTTTACTGTTGGTGACGAAAAAACGGGGCGCGAGCCAAAGGTAGTTGAGATAGAAAACGACGAAAAGCGAAAGCGGGCCTACGCTGAAAAGGATAAATTCGCGTAGGCTCACACCGTTTCCGTGGTTGAAAGACATGAGCGGCGACAGGAATATGATGGTCCATATCGCCGCGTGGATGAGATAGACGAGCTTGCTTCTGTCATTCATATCTCAGGGCTTCTATTGGGTCGAGCTGGGCAGCTTTCTTTGCCGGATACCATCCGAAGAAGACGCCCGTGAACGTGCAGACAGCAAAACTCATGACGATTGTCCATGCCTGAATGGCGATGGGCCAGTGAGCCAGCAGCTTGATGGCGTAGGAAGCGCTGACACCTATCAGCACTCCGATGATGCCGCCGGTGACGCTGAGCAGGATGGCCTCGATGAGAAACTGGTTCAGGATGTCTATGCCGCGGGCTCCGACACTCATTCGGAGTCCGATTTCGCGGGTCCGCTCGGTGACGCTGACGTACATGATGTTCATGATACCGATGCCTCCCACGATGAGCGAGATGCCGGCAACGCAGCCCAAGAGAATGGTCAGCATGTTCGTCGTAGAGTTCATCATCGAGGCAAGCTCCTCCTGTGAACGGATGTTGAAGTCGTCTTCGTCGGCCTCGGTGCTGTCCGTCGCGTCGCGGAGCTTGTGGTTACGGCGCAGGATTTCGGTGATTTCAGCCGTTGCTTTGTCCGTTGCGCCTTCCGTGATGGCCGAACACTGTATGCTGCCGAGGTATGTCTGGGCGAGCAGACGCTTCATTACGGAGGTATAGGGAGCCAGTACGAGGTCGTCCTGGTCCATGCCCATAGAGTTGTAGCCCTTCTTCTTCAGCACTCCGATGACGCGGAACGGAATGGAATTGAAGCGCACGACCTTGCCGATGGGGTCGCTGCCGTCTGGAAAGAGATTGTCCACGACGGTCTGGCCGAGTATGCAGACCTTGGCGCTTGACTTTATCTCGCTGTCCGTGAACATATCTCCGTCGGCCACGCTGAGCTGCCGTATGTCGAGATATTCCTGATTGACGCCGTAGATTGTCGACGGTGTGTTCTCGTTGCCGTATATGAACTGGCCGCTCTTAGTCACTACGGGGCTGATGCCTTTGATGTATTTGCACCCGTCGCGGATGGCTTCAAAGTCCGCCATCTTGAGCGTTTCCATTGCCGAGGCGTCCTGACGGACACCTCCCCGGCGGTCTGCTCCGGGATGAATCATGATCATGTTCGACCCCATCTCGGCTATGTTGGCCTGTATGCTCTGCTTTGTGCCCTGTCCGACGGCAAGCATCGTTATCACCGACCCGATGCCGATGATGATGCCCAAGGCCGTGAGGAATGAGCGGGTCTTGTTGGCGGCTATGGCGCGGAGGGCTATCTTGAAGAGGTTTGTATAGTTCATTGTTGCTCGTTTTACTGTTGTCTGCCGTTCCGTGGCGTTTTATTCGTCCGTGTTCGGCGGTTTATTTGTCCTTGCTTGACGGTTTATTCGTCCGTGTTCGGCGGCAGTGCGGCCATACCTTCGGCGGCTGACATTATGTTGTTATTGTATTCGTCGCTTATCACCCGACCGTCCCTCAGCATAATGTTGCGGCTGGAATAATTGGCAATATCAGGGTTGTGGGTCACAAAAATGATTGTCCTGCCCTTGGCATGCAGTTTCTGAAAAAGCACGAGTATTTCGAAAGAAGTGCGTGTGTCGAGGTTTCCGGTCGCCTCGTCGGCCAGGATAACGGCCGGATTGTTGACCAAAGCGCGTGCAATCGCCACACGTTGCATCTGGCCTCCGGACATCTGGTTGGACTTGTGGAAGAGCCGGTCGCCGAGCCCTACGGCCTTCAGAGCCTCCACGGCACGCTCGTGGCGTTCGGCGGCGGACACCCCGCTGTTGTACATCAGCGGCAGTTCGACGTTCTCGACGCTCGTCGTCTTGGCCAGAAGATTATAGTTCTGGAAGATGAAACCTATCTTGCGGTTGCGCAGTACGGCCCTCTGCGACTTCGACATCGTGCGCACTGGCACTCCGTCCAGATAGTACTCGCCGCTCGTCGGCGTGTCAAGGCAGCCCAGCTGGTTGAGCAGCGTCGACTTTCCGGAGCCGGATTTTCCCATGATGGTGACGAACTCGCCCTCATATATCTTGAAGGAGACACCGCAGAGAGCGTTGACCATTTCGTCGCCGACCATGAACTGGCGCTTCACGTCCTGCAGTTCGATGACTATTTTCCTATCCTTTCCGGTCATGGCTTACTTCTTCTTGTCGTTCTTTCTCGGCCCCGGGGCAAACGGTGACCGCTCCTGTTGAGACTCGTCGGATGCCTCGTCCATTATCTCGGTGATGCCGGTGATGACTTCCGTGCCTTCGCTGATGCCGCTGAGGATTTCCGTGTTCACTCCGTCGGACATGCCGATATGCACCGTGTGGGCCGTCAGCGTCTTGCCGTCGAATGTCCACACCTTGTTCTTTCCGTTCTTGTCGGCAATCTTATATTTGCCTACGGTCTCCGGGGTGGGGGAGAACCGCAATGCCTTGCCGGGCACGCTGAGCACTCCCTGCTTCTCCGCCGTATAGATGGTGACGCTCGCTGTGAGGCCCGGTTTGAGCTTCAGGTCGGCGTTCGGGGCACTTATGACAACCTCGTATGTCACCACGTTGTTGGTCGTTGTGGCCTCCTGACGCACCTGAGTGACTGTTCCTTCGAACGTGTCTTCGGGATATGCGTCCACCGTGAAAGTCACGCGCTCACCTTCTTTCACGTCGCCTATGTCGGCTTCATCAACGTCTGCCACGACACGCATGTCGGTAAGGTCCTGCGCGATGGTGAAAAGTTCAGGCGTGCTGAAGCTCGCTGCCACCGTCTGGCCCTCCTCGACGGCTTTCGAAAGAACGATGCCGTCAATCGGCGATGTGATGGTCGCATAGCCGAGGTTGGTCTGTGCCTTCTGAACGGTCTCCCTTGAAGACGCCACGGTCTCCTTTGCCTTGAGATAGCTCAGCTCTGCCGACTCATAGTCGTCGGCGCTGACGAGGCCCTTTGAGTATAGTGTCTTGTAGCGTTTGAAGTTCGCCGTCTCGTATGCCAGCGTGCTCTGGGCGCTTGACAGGTTCGCCTTGGCCGTGTTGAGCTCGCTTATAAGGTTTGTCTTGTCAAGCTCGGCGATAATCTGTCCCTTCTTGACAACACTGTTGTAGTCCACATACAGCTTGCTGACGATGCCCGAAACCTGCGTACCGACGGTCACCGACGTGACCGGCTCGATGGTTCCCGTGGCGGTGATACTGTTGCGGATGTTCACCCGTTTCACGTTGCCTTTCTCAAATTCAATAGGCCGTTCCTTCTTCATTCCGGACAGAAGCCATGCGCCTACGGCTACCGCGATGATGGCTGCTATGCCTATCCACACTTTGCTTATTTTCTTCATGTTCGTCAGTTGTATGTTAGATGTTCATTGTTTCGCCTCTGTAGAAGTTCAGAAGCTGTATGTCCAATATTGTCATATACTTGCTCTGCAGCCTGTTCTGCTGTGCATTGAGGAGGTTGGTCTTGCCCGTCATCAGTTCCACGATGTTCTTCAGACCGAGCCGGAACTGTTCGCTGAGCAGGTCATAGCTGGCCTGTTCGCTCTCCGTGCTGGCCATTGCGGCGCGGAATTTTTGCTGGTTGGTGTTGGCGTCGAGCCAATATCCCTCAATCGTACTGTAGAGCTGCTTCTGCTTGTCCTGCAGGTCGAGGATGCTTTCTTCGTGCTGCAGCCGCGCCTTGTTGATGGCGGTGCGCGTCTTCCGGTTGTCGAAGATGGGCACACTCAGCGTCGCGCCGACGGAAGCGTCGAAGTTCGTCTTTATCTGTGTGCCCCAGTTGCGGTCGTTCATTGACGTCGTGCTGGTTCCGACGCCGCCCGTGAGGCTCACCGTGGGGAGCTTGCCGGCCTTGGCGATGCTGATGCTGAGCTTGCCGGCCTCGATTCCGAGCCGTCCGTTCTCAATCTCCGGCCGTGCGGCGAGGGCCGCCTCATAGACAGTCGCCAGTGCGGGGATGTCGCTGAGAGCCTGTCCGTCCGATGCCGTGGGGCTGCTGATGTCGAACTCTTCGTCGCCCGTTATCTCAAGAAGCTGCTTCAGCTGCAACTTATAATTGGCCAGATTGCTTTCCGCTTCCACCATATTATATTTGTCCTGTGCCGTCTGCGCTGTCAGCTGGGCGAGGTCGGCCTTCGACATCTTGCCCGCTTCTGTCATCTCGCGGCCTCTCTCTTCGTTCTTCATGCTTGTCTCGTAGCTGTGACGGGTCACTCCTATCATCTCTTTGAGATAGAGTATCTGAACGTACAGTTGCGCTATCTGCTCCTGAATGCTGTTCGCCGTCACGGCCGAATCCAGCTCAGCCTGCTTCTCGGTGATGCGGTTCAACTTGATATTGTTGCGGTTCTGATTTCCGTTCCACACCGTCCAGCTCGCGTTTATGCCGTAGCTTCCGTTGTAGTAGGACTTGTTGATGCTTGTGGCGACGGTACCGTTGGACACCGTACTTACGCCGTCGTTCACCCACGGGCGGTAACCGACCGACTGGTTTGTCGACGCGCTCAGTGACGGAAGCAGTGCGGCCGACGCCTGTTTGCGGTCTTCGGTGGCCGACATCCGGGCCAGCTGTGTCTTCTTCAGTGTGATATTGTTGGCCATGGCATACTCAATACATTCACCGAGAGTCCACTGTTTTCCGTTCCCGGCAATGGCTTCGGCCGTAAATAGAAGCATGACCATGACTGACAGCATGATACTTCTGTTCATATTCTTTCTTTATGGTTTTGTACGGTGCAAATATATGAAGAATAATCAGACGCAGAAAAAAAGATATATGTATATACGGAGTTAGTAGAAAGAAAGCTCCGTTTCTTCGATAAGAAACGGAGCTGTTAACGTATGTTCAGAATTGGTTCAGCCGAGCGATATATTTGCCGATAATGTCAAACTCTATGTTGACTTTCGTCCCGACCTTGATGTCGCAGAAGTTGGTGTGTTCGAATGTATATGGGATTATGGCCACCTGAAACGAAGAGGCCGTCGGATTGCATACGGTGAGCGAGACGCCGTTGACGGTGACGCTCCCCTTGTCGACCGTGAAGTAGCCGTGGCGCGCCATTTCGGCGTCGGCCTCATACGAGAACGTGAAGTAGGTGCTTCCGTCGGCGTCCTTGACATCCGTGCATACGGCCGTCTGGTCGACATGTCCCTGCACGATGTGTCCGTCCAACCGGCCGTTCATCATCATCGAGCGCTCGACGTTGACCTTGTCGCCGACGCGGAGCAGTCCGAGATTGCTGCGGTCAAGTGTCTCCTTCATGGCTGTGACGGTGTAGGTCCCGTTCTCTATTCTGACCACGGTCAGGCACACGCCGTTGTGTGCCACGCTCTGGTCTATCTTCAGCTCGTCTACGAACGAGCATTTGAGGGTCAGGTCGATGTTCTCCCGGTCTTTGACGATGGCCGTCACGGTAGCAAATTCTTCTATTATTCCAGAAAACATAATATAAAGGATTAAGGGTTTGGAAAATAAAGTAAGGTCGTATCGATGATGTGATGAAAACTCCTATTAAAATAAGATTTGGGAGCTCTCCGCCTTTGTAATCCACCGGCATTGCTGCTGCCCTTTTGGGGTGTGGCCCGCCATTGGCAAGAGAAGTATTCCCGGTTTTCAGGTTTATTTGATGAGTATCCCAATCTAACCGATACGACCGTTTTTCTATTTGCAAAGATAACACGAATATTTCAATCGTCCAAGTGTTTGCCCCACTTTTTTGATTTTCGTGTCCATTATGTCATTCTTCCGTTTCTGTCACCGTCTTTTCACTTTGTGGTTTTGCCTGCATAGCCAGCTTTTTCTGTCGCCAGAACATGACACCGAGCATAGCGGCGACTGCCAGAGCCATGTAGAGCCAGATGGCATCGGACGACAGGAGGAAATGGTTGGGGACGACGATGTCTATCGTCCGCATGTCATATTTGTCAGGTGCTTCGAGCAGGAAGGCCTTCACCTTGAACGTGTAGCGGCCGGCCGGAACGTCGGTATAGACGGCGGTGCGTGTCCGGTCTGCGTTCAGCCATTCCTTGTCGTGCCCTTCCAGCATATACTGATAGTGAACGCGGTGCTGCAACTGATAGTTTAGCGAGGCGAAGCGCAGGGCGAAAGTGCTTCCGGCCTCGGGCAGTTCCACCTCCTTGCTTTCCGGAACATACTGGCTGAAAGTTCCGTTGAGGCGAGGGCTCATCAGCTCGTCGTCCAAGAAAAAGTCTGTCAGGCGCAGCTTCAGCATGGAACCGTTGTTGTTTCTCAGCTTCTTTCTGTCGACGACATAGCACCCGTCAAGTGTTCCGAACATGATGTTGGCTTCCGGCAGCCTTATCGCCGCACCCTCCGAGCAGATGGTGTTGTCAACGCCGTCAAGTGTGGAGAAGGTGCTGAAGATACGTTTTTCCGTCTCGAACGAGCAGAGCACGTTGTCAGTGGCGAACCATACCTTTCCTTTCTTGTCGAACGTGATGCTCTTGATTTCCTCCGACGGCAGACCGTCGTCGCATCCGAACGTCTCAAACTTCCAGTTGCCCTGCTTGTCGCGTCCCGTCGTATGGCTCAGACCGCCGCCGTTCGTACCGATCCAGACGGAGCCTTTGTTGTCACAGGCCAGCGCGACGATGTCCTTGCTCATGAGGTTGTGCTCGCCGTTCTCCGTGTCTGCGACGGTCTGAATCCTGATTCTGTTGTTCCTGTATGACATGACCAGCAGACCGTCAGTCGTTCCGGCCCAGACGTTTCCGGCGTGGTCGGCCACCAGCGTGCGCACCTTATTATATGCACCACGCGGATAGTGGCGTATGACGTTTCGGCTGTGAAGGAAAACCGTGCGTCCCTCCTTGCTGCGTGTCATGATATTCACGCCGCCGCTGTAGGTCGCAACCCAGATGTTTCCGTACTTATCTTCCACGGTGCAGTAGGCATCGTTCGAGCTGAGGCTCATCGGGTCTTTCGGATTATGGCTGTAGACAGTCTTCCTGTAGCCGCCCGCCGCAGGTTCCAGCCGTATCAGACCCTTGCCCTTTGAGCTCAGCCAATAGTTTCCGCGGCTGTCCTTGCCGATACCGTAGATGCGTCCGAGCGTGCTGCCCTGACCGTCGTCGGTGATGGTCGTCGTGTCTCTGTCACGGATAATCTGGAGCATGCCCAGCTTGTTTCCGATGAGAAGCCGGCGGTTGGGCTCGTCATAGTACATGGCGCGTATCTCGTTGCTGTTTGTCGTGCTGTTTTCCGGGAAGAACTTCTTCCTGATGATTGTCTTTTTGAGGATTTCCAGTTTCTCCAGACCCTTGCGGCTCGTCGACTCCCAGACGACGCCTTCCGGCAGTGCGAGATAGCTCATCACCGTGTTCGACAGGTTCCACGTGTTGCTCGGGTCGTTGTGGAAGAATTCCATTTCGTCAGTCTCGCGGTTGTAGTAGCCGAAGCCGCCGTTTGTCATGTTGGCCCATAGAATCTGTGCGACCTCCGTCACCTCTGAGACATTGGAGTCGTGTGCCGGGACGAGGACCTTCTGTGTGAACACCTTGATGTCACCCGTCTCCATGTTCATCCGCGCTACTCCCGGCCGCGCAGTGGCGAACCATAGCAGCCCGCGGCTGTCCACGAAGATGGTGCGTATCTCCGAACCTGCCTCATGAACAATCCTCGGCGTCTGTCCGTAGGCGAAAGAGACGATTTTTCCCGACTGCGTCCCGGCGTAGATATTGTATCCGTTTGAATACATGCATGTGATGTGCTCGTTCTCAAAAATGCCCTTGCTGTCAATCGTCTCGTCGTTGGGATTCATGCGGTGTATGCCTTTTTCCGTTCCGACCCAGATATCGCCATGATAGCCCTCCACGATGGCAGTTGCCTCAAGGCCTCGGGTGTTTGTCAGCGAGGTCTTCATTCCGTTCTTGTCGAGTCTCATCCGATAGATACCGTCATTTTTCATGATGGCCATTATGTCGCCGTTTCTTGTCACGGTGAGTTTTTGGGTGGTTTTCATGTCCTGATAGTCGGCTGTGTTCTGCAGAGCGTTCTCGATGCGGTCCGTGCTTCGGTTGAGGACAAAAATACGCCCGTCATACATCCTCATCCATATATTCTGTGACTGGTCTGTGCAGATGTCTATGATGCGGTTGTGAAACTGCGGTATGCCGCTGCGGTAGCCCGTGGGATAGTTGTAGAAGTCGAAGCCGTCAAAGCGTGACAGTCCGTTCCACGTCGCAATCCAGATATATCCGTAGTCGTCCTGACAGATGTCTGACACGGCGTTGCTGGTCAGTCCGTTTTCGGTGGAATAGTGGGACAGTGAGGCCTGCAGAATCTGTGCGCGTGAGGTGGTTACGCCTGTTGAGGCGATGACGAGCGCAGCCGCCTGCATCATCAGGCTTTTCGTTAAAGTTCTTAACTTAGTCATTTCCGTTTCAGTCTATAGTCTTTTAAAAACGCCGAAAGTTACTTATTTTTTGTCTATTATGAAAACTTTTCGGCAGAAATATGCGCCGATTACGGGTGTGACCGGAGGAAAGAGTGTCCAAAATTACAAATGGTCGTACTTTTTGCGATTTTGAACACTTTAGTTGCCGAATTTATCATTGCTCCCGTATTTTTACAAAATCACCCTCGCTAAAATTTTCGTTTTAGCTCATTTGGGGGCCGTTTTCGGGCGCTTTTCTCCTGTACGGCATGCAAAAAAGAGAGCGTTCTGGCGGCCGTCGGCTCCCGTAAGGGCCTTAAGGCTTTTCCGAAGCGGAGATTTCGGTGAGTTTTTGGTTGCTGATTTTGTCCGGAAAAGTTCCCGTTTTTCTACCGTAAGGGTCTCTTTGGTTTGCGGCGGGGCTGCTTTCGTCGTGCAACGGCGGCCTTGTTGCAATGCAATGGGGGCCTTACGGCAACCTCGGGAGGCCCTTGCTGCAAGGCAGTAGCCGCGCCGCTGAAAAGCAATTGAAATGGAGCTGTCCGTAAACGGTTATGGATGAGCGTGTTATGAAATATGTAAATAAACCGTCAGGGAAACCCCTAAAATTTGATACGCGCGTGCTTGCGATATTTGCGCCCACGGCCGATATTTTTTGAAAAATTGGCCTTCCCGGAGGCCTTAAATTCAGAAAAAGACTGACGAAGTGGGGTCTGGACGTATGGCCGCATTGTTGCGGGACACGGACGGATAGGCCGTTAAATGGCGTGAATGGTCGCTTATGGTAAGAATATATGTCGAATAGTGGTGAAAAGTTTCGTTATTCCCCTGATTTTCATTATCTTTGCATACGTGTGCGGCTGGTCATGCGCGTCATGCTGGATATCGGCAGTGGCACGGCGGTAGCATACACTCGAAAACGGATATATTAAACAGACCATTAAACTATTATGACATTCAGACAGAAGCTACCTCTGGTGTTCCTCATGGCGTCCGTGTGTGTTCCCGCCGCGGCCCGGAAAAAGGTGAGGCAGGAGGTCCGGAAAGTTCCGCCACAGGCAGAGATTTTCCTTTATAGCCCGGGTGACAAACAGGGTTTTCATGTGGCTGTGCATGAGAATGACAGCATGTTTACGGATTTGGGGCAGCTCTTCAGCTCCGACTATTCCCGCTGGGGCTCGGAGAAGCGTATGTACGCGCCGTTCATCTGCCGGCTGGCGGAGGGCGGTTATGCGTCGGTGTTTCAGGTGAACGACAACGCGCCATGTTTTGCCGTGGCGTGGTCGGCCGACCTCATCACGTGGCGTCCGCAGGACTATCCGCGCATGTCGGTCAACGGATGTCTGGCCCCGGTGATACGCAGTGACGGTGACGGCCGTTACACGGTGCTCTTCCGCACGAAGGACGGGCATGTCCGCAAGACGACTACTGACGCCTCGTTCCGTCAGTTCACGGCCGATGCGGCTGCCACGCAGGACGAATATGACGCTGCTGCCGTGAAGCTGGACACCGCGAGGGTGGGCGACAAGTCTTTTGCCGGCTATCTGTGGGGAGTTGAGCTGAAACAGGCTGAGGACCTCTCCGGCTATTTTGCCGGACTGGAGGCCGACAACGCCCGTTACGGCGAGAAGCTCGCTGACGACGGAGAGCGTTTCCGTGGGCTTGGAGGAAAGGCCCTGAAGGCGTCTCTCTCGATTGACGGAAAGCGTCAGAAGGACATCAGCGACAAACTCGTGGGCGTCTTCTTCGAGGACATCAGCTATGCCGCCGACGGTGGACTCTATGCCGAAATGGTTCAGAACCGCGACTTTGAATATACCTCTCGCGACCACAAGGACTGGACGGCCACTACAGCGTGGCGCTCGGCTGGCGGTTTGAAGATAATGACGGACATGCCCCTGAGCAAGAACAATCCCCATTATGCCGTGCTGACGAGCGACACATTATATAATACGGGCTGGGACGGCATGTTCCTCCGCAAGGGTGAGGACTACGATTTCAGCTTCCGCGTGCGCAACATCGGCGGCCGTCCGAAGTGTTTCACGGTGGCCCTTGTTGACGGCGGACGGGTTCTCGCGTCGGCGCGGATAGACACTAAGGGTACGGAAGGGACGTGGAACCGCTATGAGGTGGTGCTGACGCCGTCGGCCGATGCTGGAAAGGCTGAGCTGATGATTGTTCCGGAGAAGGCTGACGAGGTGGCTGTCGACATGATAAGCCTCTTCCCGCGCAACACGTTCAACAACCGCAAGAACGGTCTGCGCCGCGATTTGGCACAGGCCATAGCCGACCTCCATCCCAAGTTCGTGCGCTTCCCGGGAGGCTGCATGAGCCACGGTGACGGACTGGACAACATCTATCACTGGAACCATACCGTCGGACCGCTGGAAGACCGCGTGCCAGACCGCAATATATGGAAGTATCACCAGACCCGCGGACTGGGCTTCTTCGAGTATTTCCAGTTCTGCGAGGACATCCACGCCGAGCCGCTGCCGGTGCTCGCCGCCGGTGTCCCGTGTCAGAATTCAGCTCCTGACAAGGACGGTTACGGCGGTCAGCAGGGTGGCATACCCATGGCCGACATGCCTGCCTACATACAGGAGATTCTCAACATGATAGAGTGGGCTAACGGCGATCCGGCCACGAGCAAGTGGGCAAAGATGCGCGCCGACGCCGGCCATCCCGCTCCGTTCAATCTCAAGTATATCGGTATCGGAAACGAGGACATCATATCCACGGCGTTTGAAGAGCGCTGTCTCATGATATGCAGTGCCATCAAGGAGCGTTATCCCGACATAACGGTGTGCGGCACGGTGGGCCCGTTCCACTATCCGTCGTCCGACTATATCGAGGGATGGAAGTTCGCCAACGACAACCGCGGCGTGCTTGACATGGTTGACGAGCATTATTATGAGAGCGTTGGATGGTTCCTGAACAATCAGCACTACTATGACAATTACGACCGCAAAGCCCCGAAGGTCTACCTCGGTGAGTATGCCGCGCGTCAGGGAAAGGGTGGACTGGACTGCGCCCTGGCCGAAGCAGCCTATCTGTGCCACATCGAGCGCAATGCCGACGTGGTGGCGATGACCTCTTACGCGCCGATGCTGTCGAAGAACGGTCACAGCAACTGGAGCCCGGACATGATGTATTTCGACAACCGGTCCATCCAGAAGACACCGAGCTATGAGGCCCAGCGTCTCTTCTCGACCTATTCGGGAAACAAGTATGTTGAGTCGCAGCTGACGGTTGACAGCATTGCCGCCAACCGTGTGGCCGCAAGTGTCGTTCGTGACAGCCGTACGGGACAGGCATTCCTGAAGATTGCTAACGTTCTGCCGGTTGCTCTTGACCTCACAATCGACGCCAAGAGCCTTCCGGTGGCCAACGTCGTGCGTTATGAAGGATTCTCGGGAAAGCCCGGCCAGCGTACGGTTGACGTGGAACGTGGAACGTTCAAGTTGGGTGCGGACAAGAAATTACGCATCACTCTGCCGCCGTATTCATTCCGAGTGGTGATGCTTTAGAATACTTGTGGAGTGCTTTTCAAGGAGGGTTCTTCGAGGAGGGAGGAATGAGGAGAGAGGAGTGAGAACAGTCTTGCGTATTGATTGATGACAGACGACGCCGTCATGCAACGAGACTAATCTCACTCCTCTCTCCTCATTCCTCCCTCCTCGAAGAACCCTCCTTGAAGAACACTCCCTTATTATATCTGCCTGTAGCCGACGAGGCGCCATGTCCGTTCTCCCGAACCTTTATAATAGACATACGCCTGATACCTGTTCTCGGTCTGATAGAAGCTGCCTTCCGTCGGCGGGATGGCCGTTGTACCGTCTTCTTTCCTGATGAGATACTGATAGGAGTAGTAGCCCTGTTTCTGCATGACGGCCGCGCGGTAGGTGCCGGCCTCCTCGTCATACTCCATAGTGTATGTCCCGTCGCTGGCGTCCGTTGTCCAACGTCCGTCGATGACCATCCGGCCGTCTGTGACTGGAGGTGACATGAGACAGTAGTGGACGTAGACGTATTCGCTGATGATGTCGTTTTCGACATTGTCGCTGTTGCGGATGTAGAACGAGCCGTTTGCGTCGGTGTCGTAGAGATAGTTCGCCCGCATGCCGGAGGCAAACGGATAGACGTTATAGTCGTTGCCGTCCCAGACAATGCGGTCTATGCCCATCGTCGGATGGGTGACGTCGAGAATCTCATATTTGTGGTATTCGTTGCCGGCGGGGAATATCAGGTCGTGGCAGTGGCGCCATTCCAGCCCGCGGGCGGTGATGATTGAAGGCTTCATTCCGGTCCTGACGTTGTCGTCACGATCGTTCTGGCTGACCACGACATGAAGCTGCTCGCTGTTGTTGGTGACGCGGAGCGGGCCGAACGACAGTCCCATTGAAATCTGCTGGTGGCTCTTGTTGATGTCGATGTCGGTGTTGGTGGAGCACTCCAGGCTCACGCTCATCAGTGGCTCGACGACCATGAAGCGCACTTCGGCGGCCTTCTCACCCTCTTCATCGTTGATGGTCAGGCGGTAGTTGCCGCTCATTTTCAGACGGCAACGGTCGTTCGGCAACTGCATGGAGTAGTGAGTATAGAGCACGGTGGTGTTGATGGAGTTCTGATAGTCCTCTATCGGATTGTCGTTGAAACCGTCGAGATAGTCGCTTTCGAACAGTTCGGTCGACGAAGACCAGTCAGCTTCGCAGTGTTCGATGTGGTAAGTGAAGCGGTGGTATTCGTGGGAGAGTTCGTCGAAGGCAACATTGAGAATGTCGCCGGAGCCCAATGTCATCACAGGTGGTGACAGCCAGTCACGGTTGACGACAGCCTGCAGTGTCTTTACTTGCGGGCTGTAGACGGTTTGCTGGACTGCATCAGCCCTGGCAATAGCCGCAAACAGGTAAATGATGACGCCTATACACCTTATTATATATGTCTTCTCCATACTGTATATGTCCTCTCCATGATGTCCGATATTTATATTGGGGCGGTATGCTATGTACATCTGTCTTTTTGTAGCGGTGCCATGACGGTCACGTCTCATTATATCAACGTTCGTGTAGCAGTGTTTATTGTCTGCTGTTATTGCTTTATTGTCCGTCATATCGGCTTTTATTGTTTTCTGTAACGGTTCATGCTGTCCGCCGTAGTGGCTTTATTGGCGGCAGAATGCAAAAAAAAAGACCTGCACCCCGAAGGGCACAGGCCTAAATTAATACCATGAAAAACATTTTTTCTATCACACGTCTCACGACGTTTCTTGTTTAGCTTTGTTGCCTTACCTGATTATTTCTTGTTCAGAGCCATGTCGATTTCGACGGCGATAGCCACGGTAGCGCCAACCATCGGGTTGTTACCGATACCGAGGAAGCCCATCATCTCAACGTGAGCGGGTACTGAAGAAGAACCTGCGAACTGAGCGTCAGAGTGCATGCGGCCCAGTGTGTCGGTCATACCGTATGAAGCGGGACCGGCAGCCATGTTGTCCGGATGGAGCGTACGGCCTGTACCGCCACCAGAAGCTACAGAGAAGTAGGGTTTGCCGGCGAGCACACGCTCTTTCTTGTACGTTCCGGCAACGGGGTGCTGGAAGCGTGTCGGGTTGGTAGAGTTACCGGTGATGGACACGTCTACGTCCTCCAGCCAGTTGATGGCAACACCTTCGCGAACGTCGTCTGCGCCGTAGCAGTTGACCTTGGCACGCGGACCGTCTGAATAAGCGGTGCGGTTTACGACCTCAACCTTACCGGTATAATAGTCGAACTTGGTCTGTACGTATGTGAAACCGTTGATGCGACTGATAATCATGGCAGCATCCTTGCCAAGTCCGTTGAGGATGACACGGAGCGGGTTCTTGCGCACCTTGTTTGCCATTTCGGCAATCTTGATGGCACCCTCGGCAGCTGCGAAGCTCTCGTGACCGGCGAGGAAAGCGAAGCACTGTGTCTCCTCGCGGAGCAGACGGGCGGCGAGGTTGCCATGGCCGAGACCTACCTTGCGGTCATCAGCTACAGAACCGGGGATGCAGAAGCTCTGCAGACCGAGACCGATGGCCTCAGCAGCGTCGGCTGCGCTTTTCACGCCCTTCTTGATAGCGATGGCGGCACCGCATACGTATGCCCACTTTGCATTCTCGAAGCAGATGCGCTGTGTGTCCTCGCAAATCTGATAGGGATCAATGCCGGCCTCTTCGCAAATCTGGTTTGCCTCTTCGATGTCCTTGATACCATTCTCGTTGAGCGTAGCGATAACCTGCTTGATGCGACGCTCCTGGCTCTCAAAACTTACTTTTCTTATCATTAGTCGGTCCTCCTCTTATTCTTTACGTGGGTCAATAGTCTTAACAATTCCCTGCTCGGCGGTTGTGCGTCCGTAAGAACCGGTGAACTTCTTCACGGCCTCGTTGGCGTCCATACCGGCCTTGATAGCCTCCATCATCTTGCCGAGGTGTACATACTCGTAGCCGCACACCTGATTGTCCTTGTCGAGGAACATCTTTGTGATGTAGCCTTCAGTCAGTTCGAGGTAGCGTGTACCCTTGGCAACTGTTCCGTAGAGCGTACCTGTCTGGCTGCGCAGACCCTTGCCGAGGTCCTCAAGACCGGCACCGATGACGAGTCCGTCCTCAGAGAAAGCGCTCTGTGAGCGTCCGTAGACGATCTGCAGGAACAGCTCGCGCATGGCGGTGTTTATGGCGTCGCAAACCAAGTCCGTGTTCAGAGCTTCGAGGATGGTCTTTCCAGGCAGAATCTCAGATGCCATAGCGGCAGAGTGGGTCATACCGGTGCAGCCGATGGTCTCGACGAGGCACTCCTGAATGATACCCTCCTTGATGTTCAGAGAGAGCTTGCAGGCGCCCTGCTGGGGAGCACACCAACCCACACCGTGGGTGTAACCGGAGATGTCTTTTATTTCCTTTGCCTGAATCCATTTTCCTTCTTCGGGAATGGGGGCGGGGCCGTGGTTCGGGCCTTTGGCAACAACGCACATGTTGTTGACTTCGTTAGAATAAGTCATATTCTTTACAATTTATATAAATAATGAATACTAATTACTAAATCTTAGCTTTGTGACGGCAAAATTACTAAAAACTCTGGAAAAATACCTATTATCGGGTATTCTTTTTCACTCTTTAACGTCATTTTTTTCGTCTCTGATGTCAAATACGTAGCGGCATGGGCATGTTTGATATGTGGGAGTGACAATTTGGGGAGGGCTTTTCGGGGAATGGGAGGAATTTTACGTGGAGTGAGGACAGTGGAAGTTAGGAGGGTGGATGGTTTTGTTGCTGATTTATTACAGTCTGGCTGACGATTTATCAAAACTATTTTGTGTCTGTTTCTGTGTCATCGCGAGTAATAAAGCCATCCATGGGTCGCTATGGGGCCGCTTTCGTCGTCCAACAGCGTGCTTGTTGCAATGCGACGGCGGCCTTATTGCAACCTCAGGAGAGCCTTGATTTTCGGAACTTAAATGTTAAAAGCTGAGGATGTGCGTAACTAATTGTATTTCTGATTGTTATGAAAATTGTGAAAACTTGCCGATTCCCGTCCTAAAACACCGATTTCACGATGCAGTCTGACTTTGACATATATTAAAGTAGAAAGAATTCTGAGTGCTCCCAAACTATTCTTCATCTATCTTGTGGCGTGAAAGCCCTGGCAATTTCGGTATATCCGATTTTTGCGATGTTATGTCCCACCGGTGCGGTGGTGTATATGTGTCGATGCGTGGCGTATTTGTATCAATTCCGCTCATTTATTAACGAATTTTTCTCCGTGCTTAATTAAAATTGCTTAAATACTTTCACGGATGGGAAAAAAGTAGTAATTTTGAAAGCTAAAAAGCAGCAAAACGCGTCAGAGGGCCTGAAAATGGGCTTAAACGGCGTTTCCCGTAAAAAGCGGGTGGGTCGCGCCGAGGCCTGAATGCGGTTCTGACGGCGTGCAGAAAAAGAAGCGAAAACAGTTTTTACAGATATTATAAAATTCAATGGATCAGACATTAGATCAAGACAGAATTATCAAAATCAATATCGAGGAAGAGATGAAGTCATCGTACATTGACTACTCCATGTCGGTCATCGTGGCCCGCGCTCTTCCTGATGTTCGCGATGGATTCAAGCCGGTTCACCGCCGTATCCTCTATGGAATGATGGGATTGGGCAACACCAGTGACAAACCTTATAAGAAATGCGCGCGCGTCGTGGGTGACGTGTTGGGTAAGTATCACCCCCACGGCGACAGCTCCGTCTATGGCGCACTTGTCAGAATGGCACAGGAGTGGAACATGCGCTACACGCTGGTGGACGGACAGGGTAACTTCGGTTCCGTTGACGGCGACTCACCTGCCGCCATGCGTTACACGGAGTGTCGCCTCTCAAAGATGGGTGAGCACATCATGGACGACCTCGAAAAGGAGACCGTCGACATGACGGACAACTTCGACGGAACGCTGCTCGAACCGTCGGTCATGCCGACAAAGGTGCCCAACCTGCTGGTCAACGGCGGTAACGGTATCGCCGTGGGTATGGCGACGAACATACCGACGCACAATCTGGCCGAGGTGATTGACGGATGTTGCGCCTATATCGACAATCCCGACATCGACACGGACGGTCTTATGCAGTACATCAAGGCTCCCGACTTCCCGACGGGTGCATATATATATGGTATACAGGGCGTGAAAGACGCCTACGAGACCGGCCGCGGCCGTATCGTGATGCGCGCCAAGGCCGAAATCGAGAGCGGCGACACTCACGACAAGATTGTCGTGACGGAGATACCCTACGGTGTCAACAAGGCCGATCTCGTCAAGTATATCGCCGACCTGGCCAACGAGAAGAAGATCGAGGGTATCAGCTACGTCAACGACGAGTCCGGCCGTCAGGGTATGCGTATCGTTGTCGACGTGAAGCGCGAGGCAAATGCCAATGTCGTGCTGAACAAGCTGTTCAAGATGACAGCCCTTCAGAGCTCATTCTCAGTTAATTGCATCGCGCTGGTGAAGGGTCGCCCGAAACTCCTTTCGCTCCGCGATTGCGTCCGCCATTTCGTCGACCACCGTCATGACGTGACTATCCGCCGCACGAAGTTCGACCTGAAGAAAGCTCAGGACCGCGCCCATATCCTCGAAGCACTCATCGTGGCATGTGACAATATCGACGAGGTTGTTCACATTATCCGTGCCTCACGCACGCCGCAGGAGGCTGTCGAGAACCTGAGAAAGCGTTTCGACTTCGACGAGGTGCAGGCCAAGGCCATCGTCGACATGCGTCTGGCACAGCTGACAGGCCTCAATATGGACAAGTTGCACAAGGAGTTTGACGACCTTCAGGCCCTCATCGCCCGCTTGCTGGCTATCCTCAGCGACCCCGAACTGTGCAAGCAGGTGATGAAGGAAGAGCTGCAGGAGGTGAAGGGGAAGTATGGCGACGAGCGCCGCACGGAGATAAAATACTCCAGCGAAGAGTTCAACGCCGAGGATTTCTATCCTGATGACCCCGTGGTGATAACCATCAGCCACCTCGGCTACATCAAGCGCACGGCGCTGACGGAGTTCCGCGAGCAGAGCCGCGGCGGGGTAGGCAGCAAGGGCGCCCACACACGCGACGAGGATTTCACCGAATATATATATCCGGCGACGATGCACAACACGCTGCTGTTCTTCACTCAGAAGGGCCGCTGCTACTGGCTGAAGTGTTACGAGATACCCGAAGGTGCGAAGAGCTCGAAGGGACGTGCCATTCAGAACCTGCTCAACATCGAGTCGGATGACGCCATCAACGCCGTGCTGCGCATCAAGAAGTTCGACGACGAGGAGTTCCTCAAGAGCCACTATGTGGTGTTCGCCACCAAGAACGGTATCATCAAGAAGACCTGTCTCGACGCTTACAGCCGCCCGAGAGCAAACGGTGTGATAGCTATAAACATCGTGGAGGGCGACCAGGTGGTCGGCGTTCGTCTGACCAATGGCAACAACGAGCTTATCATCGCCAATCGCAACGGCCGTGCAATCCGCTTCAACGAGAACGATGTGCGTGTCATGGGCCGTGTGTCGACAGGTGTGCGCGGTATGCGTCTGGACGGCGGCGACGACGAGGTTGTCGGCATGGTCTGCGTGAATGACCCGCAGACGGAGACCATCATGGTTGTCAGCGAGAAGGGCTACGGTAAGCGCAGCGACATCGAGGACTACCGCAAGACGGCCCGTGGAGCCAAGGGTGTCAAGACCCTGAGCATCACGGAGAAGACGGGACGCCTCGTTGCAATCAAGGTTGTGACCGACGACAACGACCTGATGATTATCAACAAGAGCGGAATCCTCATCCGTCTGAAGGTTGCCGACGTGCGCGTCATGGGCCGTGCGACACAAGGCGTACGCCTGATAAACCTCACGAAGAAGAACGACACAATAGCCGGCGTATGCAAGGTGATGAGTGCCGCTGACGAGGAAGTTGTGGAGTCGGAGACCGGTGACAATGGCGGTGATGTTACGGAAGAACAGTAAAACTTTATTTTAAAACTATACTACAATGAAAAAATTAACGATTTTTGCAGTCATGGTAGCTATGGCTACCACTGCATTTGCACAGGACGACCTGGTGAAGCAGGCCAAGAAACTCAGTGACAAGGGCCAGCTTGAAGAAGCAGTGGCTCTTCTTACACCAGCTCTGACCTCTGATCAGACTCTCGACAAGGCTAAGGCATGGAACACCATGAGCGAGATACAGCATAAGATTTTCATGGTCGGACAGCAGATTGACGCCGAGAACAAGGTGAAGCAGACAAACACTCCATACGATACGGTAGCCATGTACAAAGCTTTCATCGCTTCTTTGGAGGCCGCTATGAAGTGTGACGAGTTTGACCGCCAGCCCGACGAGAAGGGAAAGGTGAAGCTGACATACCGTAAGTCCAATCAGGACAAGTTCTATCCGCAGCGTTTTGTAGCTCTTCAGGCTGGTCTATATGAATATAACAAGAAGAACTATGAGAATGCAATGAAGGCATGGGGACTCTATGTTGACAGCAATTCCGATCCGTTGTTTACGGGAATGGATATGACTAAGGACGATAATTTAATAGACTTCGCTTATAATGCTGGAAACCTTGCCTACAATACGAAGCACTATGATTTGGCTATGAAATATGCCGCTATTGCCGCAAAGGACACAGAGAAGGCAAAGGAAGCCAACGAACTGGTCATCTTCTCCATGCGTGACGGTGCAAAGAACGCTGCCGATTCTGCCGCATACGTGAACAAAATCAAGGAGCTTCACAAGCAGGACCCTGCTGAGGAGCGCTATTTCAACCTGTTGCAGGACTACTATGTCAAGTCCGGCAATATGGAGGCACTCGGCACTTGGGCTGAGGAGGAAATCGCACTGAATCCCCAGAACAGAATGGCATGGGCGCTGAAGGGCGAGGTTCTAATGAACGCACAGAAGTGGGACGATGCCGTTGCAGCATACGTAAAGGCTGCCGAGATAGACCCGACGTTCATTCAGGTTATCTTCAACGCCGGTGTCTGCCTTAACTCCAAGGCCATCGACATGAAGGACAAGCTGGCTGACAAAAAGACCGGCGCTCTGACAACGGATAACTTCAACAAGATCAAGGCTGTCCTGATGGAGGCAAAGGTTCATCTTGAGAAGGCCCGCGAACTCGACCCCTCACAGGAGAAGGTTAAGTGGGCATATCCGCTCTATCAGATCTACTACACCATAGGCGACAAGGAGAAGTCTGCCGAGATGGAAGCACTGCTGGAGAACAAATAAAAACGTCTGATTATTAAATGAAGAAGCTGCTATCACTGACGCTTCTCTTACTATTGATAACACCGTGCTTGAGAGCTCAACGAAAAGAGATTTCTCAGGCACGGTCTTATCTGAAGAGCGGCAAAGACCTTGATAAAGGGGAGAAACTCATCATGGAGCTTTTCTCAAAAGACTCTGTCAACAGGAGCAATCCGAAGCTGTATGTCCTTCTGTACGAGATTGTGCGGAAGCAATACAGTATCGGCAATGAGAAACTCTACCTCAAGGAAAAGTATGATACGGCCTTTCTTTTCAATCTGACCAAGCGTATGTTCACCTTGGCGGAGACTCTCGACACGCTTGATGCCATTCCCGACAAGAAAGGACGGGTGAGGCTTGAATACCGCCGGAAGCACGCAGAGGAGCTTGACGGCTATCGTCCTAATCTCTATAACGGCGGTATCTATTTTCTCCGTAAGGCCGACTACGAGGCCGCTTATTCCTTTCTGAACGCCTATCTGGATTGCGGGCGTCAGCCTCTCTTCGGCCGGTATGACTATTTCCGTACTGACGGGAGGATGCCGTTGGCGGCCTATTGGGCTTCCTATAGCGGCTTCAAGCAGGACAATCCGGAGAAGACGTTGCGCTATTATGATGTAGCCCGCAGGGACACGGTGCGCTTGCGCCATCTCCTCCGCTATGCAGCGGAAGCTTATGCGAAGCTCGGTTGCGACAGCGCTTACGTCAGTACGTTGCGTGAAGGGTTCGCCAAATTCCCGAAATTCAAGTATTTCTTTCCCCGTCTTATTGACTATTATACTGCCAATAACCTCCTTGACAGTGCCTCGGCTGTTGCAGACAGAGCGCTGGCGGTGGACGGCCGGGACGTCCTTTTCCTTCTTGCTAAGTCTACGATACTGCTCAATTCCGGCCGGAATGACGCCTGTATAGCGATGAGTGACTCCCTGATACATGTCAACGACACCGTTCCCGATGCCTATTACAACGCTGGAACGGCCTATCTTAACAAGATTCTGAATCTTGAAGACCGTGTCGGAAGCACGAAGAAGGACAGGACGGAGATAAAGAAGATGTACCGGTTGGCTTGTCCTTACATGGAAAAATACCGTGAACTTGCGCCCGATGACAAGGCGAAGTGGGCCCCGGCGCTTTACCGGATATACCTCAATCTCAATTTGGGAAAGAAGTTTGAAGAGGTTGACAGGATTCTGAACGGGAAATAAACATCCCATTTGGGATTGCTGCAATACAGTATTTGAGCTGTAATTAAAAACACCTTTGAACTGTTTTTTAACGTCATTGAATTATAACACAACCCCCTTTGAACCGCCGTCGCAGTCCCTTTGCGAAGGCGGTATTTTCGTTTGTTTCAGCTCTTTTTGCTAAAAAAATAAAAATAAACAATGTTACGGCATTGGTTTGATGAAATTTTCATTACCTTTGTGAAAACGAACAAATTGATATTTAACTTATAACGCTTATGGAAAATAACACCCAGCTCATTGCACAGTGTGAGGCAAAAGCTCAACAGTGGCTTACTCCGGCCTTTGATGAGGAGACCAGAAAAACAGTAGAGAAAATGCTTGCAGACGCCGATAAGACAAATCTTATCGAGTGCTTCTATAAGGATTTGGAATTCGGAACAGGCGGATTGCGCGGTATTATGGGCGCAGGAAGCAACCGAATGAATATATATACTGTCGGCATGGCGACTCAGGGATTTGCCAATTACCTGAAGAAGAACTTCGCCGGACGTGACAGTATCTCTGTCGTTGTGTGTCATGACTGCCGCAACAACAGCCGTCTGTTTGCCGAGACCGTGGCAAACATCTTCTCCGCAAACGGCATAAAGGTCTATCTTTTCGACGATATGCGCCCCACGCCGGAGTGCTCTTTCGCCATCCGTTACCTCAAATGTCAGGCCGGTGTCAACGTTACGGCAAGCCACAATCCGCGCGAGTACAATGGCTACAAGGCTTACTGGGAGGACGGTGCGCAGGTGCTCGCTCCCCACGACACCGGAATCATCGACGAAGTGAACAAGGTTAAGGTCGAGGACGTCAAGTTTACGGGCAATAACGAGCTTATCCAGATTATTGGAGAAGACATAGATAAGGTTTATCTGGAGCGTATCAAGGAAATCTGCATCGACCCCGCTGTCATCAAGCGTCAGAAAGATCTGAAGATTGTCTACACTCCGCTGCACGGCACCGGCATGACGATGATACCCCGTTCGCTGAAGTTCTGGGGCTTCGAGAACGTCCACTGCGTTGAAGAGCAGATGGTGAAGAGTGGTGATTTCCCCACCGTCGTATCTCCGAACCCAGAGAACGGCGAGGCTTTGACGCTCGCTCTGCGTGACGCAAAGGCCATGGATGCCGACATCGTGATGGCCAGTGATCCGGATGCCGACCGCGTGGGAATGGCTTGCAAGAATGATAAGGGCGAGTGGATACTCATCAACGGCAACCAGACATGTCTCTTGTTCCTCTACTATATCATCACAAACCGCAAGGCAACTGGCAAGATGAAGGCTGGCGACTTCATCGTCAAGACCATCGTTACGACTGAAGTTATCCGTAAGATTGCCGATAAGCAGAGCATCGAGATGCGTGACTGCTATACTGGTTTCAAGTGGATTGCCCGCGAAATAGCTCTGTCAGAGGGCAAGCAGCAGTATATCGGTGGTGGCGAGGAGAGTTACGGATTCCTTGCTCAGGACTTCGTACGTGACAAGGACGCCGTTTCCGCATGCTCACTGCTGGCCGAGATCTGCGCATACGCTAAGGACAAGGGAAAGACACTCTATGACCTGCTCATGGATATCTACCTCGAATATGGTTTCTCTAAGGAGATGACGGTCAACGTCGTGAAGCCCGGCAAGAGCGGCGCAGACGAAATCAAGCAGATGATGACCGACTTCCGCAACAACCCGCCGCAGGAACTCGGCGGCAGCAAGGTCGTTCTGTGGAAAGACTATCAGGCTCTGGAGCAGACCGTGGCAGACGGAACGAAGACCAAGCTCGACATGCCGACGACAAGCAACGTGCTCCAGTGGTTCTGCGAAGATGGCACAAAGGTGAGCGTCCGTCCTTCAGGAACAGAGCCGAAGATAAAGTTCTACATCGAGATTAAGGACAGTTCGATGAAGTGCGCCGGCTGCTATGAGCGTTGCTCTAACGACGCCGATGCCAAGGTAGAGGCAATCAAGAAGGCCCTCAACCTCTAAAGTCAAGTATAATAACGGTAATAAATCAAATCCCCGGAAGCGCATCTGAACGCTTCCGGGGATTTTTTATATGTAGCTGACTTCTGATATCCATCCCATCGGCGGCAATGAGAAATCCCCGGAAAGCACGCGCTGTGCCTCTGGGGATTCGCTTTTTTAGCCTGTTATGGGCTCGGGTATTATTTTATAAGTTCGATTGAGCGCTTTAGGAAGGCGTCAAGTGACGCGCCTTTCAGCATGCCGTTCTGCAGCAGAGCGAGGTCGATGAGCTGATGGACGATGCTGTTGTCCTTGGCATAGTCAGCGAGAACAGCCTTCTTCTTGTCGCGCTGCTCGTTGACAGCCTTCTCCGTGTTCTGAAGGTCATCCTTCTCCTCCTGTGAGATTTCCTCCGGCTTCTTTCCGTTCTGCGACTGACGCAGTGCGGCCAGACGGGCCTCCAGTCCCTTTATCTCGCTCACGATAGGCTTCAGAGCGTCAGCCGTGCCGGCCTTGCAGTCCTCCAGAACCTTCTTGATGAGGGCGTGGTCGCTGTTGAGCACGAGGCTGTAGCTGTCCGGCATCTGTGCGTAGAAGCTCATGCCGGCCTGATAGCGGCTCATGTCCTTCATGCGGCGCATATATTCGCTCTGCGTTATGGTCACGGGCGAAGCCTTCTCGCCGAGACTCTGAACCTCGACATAGAAGTCAACCTTCTCGATGGCCGGAATCTGAGAGCGGAATACAGATGACAGATTGTCACTCTCTTCCTCGCCCAGTTCGTTCTTCTTCATGTCCTCCTTGACAATCAGACGGTCGATGATGTCGCTGTCGACACGTGTGAAGCGGCTCTTCTCGAACTTCTGCTCCAGCATCGAGATCACCGGAACGTCAAGCTGTCCGTCGAGCAGCAGGACACTGTAGCCTTTCTCCTTGGCGGCCTCGATGTAGCTGTACTGGTCTTCCTTGGCCGTGGCATAGAGATAGATGAGCTGTCCGTCCTTGTCGGTCTGGTTGTCCTTGATGAGCGTCTTGTATTCCTCGAAGGTGAAAGATTTGCCCTCCGTGTCCTTCATCAGGGCGAAATCCTTGGCGCGGTCGTAGAAGCTCTCTTCGCTCAGCATACCGTAGTTGATGAAGAGCTTGAGGTCGTCCCACTTCTCCTCATATCCCTTGCGGTCCTCCTTGAATATGCTCTGCAGACGGTCGCTGACCTTCTTGGTGATGTATGTAGAAATCTTCTTCACGTCGCGGTCGCTCTGGAGATAAGAACGGCTGACGTTCAGCGGAATGTCCGGAGAGTCGATGACGCCGTGGAGCAGTGTGAGGAACTCAGGAACGATGCCCTCAACCTGATCGGTGACGAACACCTGATTGCAGTAGAGCTGAATCTTGTTGCGCTGAAGGTCGATGTTAGACTTGATGCGCGGGAAATAGAGAATACCCGTGAGATTGAACGGATAGTCGACGTTGAGGTGAATCCAGAACATTGGCTCGTCCTGCATGGGGTAGAGTGTGCGGTAGAACGACTTGTAGTCCTCGTCCTTGAGCGTGCTCGGGGCCTTGGTCCAGAGCGGCTCCACATTATTTATAATATTGTCCTCGTCGGTGTCGACCTGCTTTCCGTCCTTCCATTCCGTCTTCTTTCCGAAAGCCACCGGCACGGGGAGGAACTTGCAGTATTTGTTGAGCAGACCCTCAATCTTGCTCTTCTCAAGGAATTCCTTGCAGTCGTCGTCGACATAGAGGATGATGTCAGAGCCGCGGCTCTCCTTCTCGGCGTCGTCAATCTCGTAGGCGGGGCTTCCGTCGCAGCTCCATTTCACGGCCTTGGCGCCGTCCTTATAGCTGCGTGTGACGATTTCTACCTTTTTGCTGACCATGAACGAAGAGTAGAAGCCGAGACCGAAGTGGCCGATGATATTGTTGGCGTTGTCCTTGTATTTCTCCAAAAAGTCGTTGACGCCGGAGAAGGCAATCTGATTGATATACTTGTCAATCTCCTCCTCGGTCATACCGATACCGTGGTCGCTGACGGTGATGGTTCCGGCATTCTCATCGATGCTGACACGCACGGTCAGGTCGCCCAGCTCGCCCTTGAACTCTCCCTTGTCGGCCAGCGTCTTCATCTTCTGTGTGGCGTCAACGGCGTTTGACACAATCTCGCGCAGGAAAATCTCATGATCTGAGTATAAGAACTTTTTGATGACGGGGAATATGTTCTCTGTCGTAACCCCGATATTACCTTTCTGCATGATATTTTATTTTGGTTTTGATTCTATTTGTCGATAAGCAAATATCATGCCAGAGGAGGGGTGGTAATTCTAAATTATGAATTATAAGTTATGAGTGGGTGGTTTGAGTGGTTGGGCGAGTTGTTGGATGAAGAATTATAGATTTGCAGGTGCGCCTCAGAGGGTAGGGTGTTCAAAACCGGAAAAATGTCCGGCCGTCAATTGTATGCAGACAACCGACATTTCAGCGACATCAGGTCGTGACCCTACATAGCCCTTATATATAAAATGTGTAGGCATCGCGGAGTTAGGGTGGGGTGGCGTTGGCTGATATTCTTACAAAATCATGTCTGCCAAATCTTTCGTTTTAGCTCGTTTTCGGGCCCTTTTGAGGCATGTCCGGGTACTTTTCTGCTCATTTTTCGCACGACAAAACGGCTTCTGGGCAGCCGTAAGGCCCTCCCGGCTTTTCTGGAACGAAGATTTTCGTCGATTTGTGACTTGCGTTTTGAGACTGAAAACACCAGCTTTTCTTGCCGTAAGGGCCTCCCGAGGTTGCGGCGGCGGCCTTGTTGTGTTGCAACGGCGGCCCCGTTGCATTGCCGTAAGGCCCTTATGACAAGTCCGTAAGGGTCTTACGGCAGACTGATTGCGGTCCCGTCGTGATATGACAAAAATGCGCGCGGCCGCAAGTGGCTGGAAATGAACGGGTTAAAAATATGTAAATAAAGTTCCTTTGAGACCCCTGATTTTTGATACGCTCATGCTTGCGATATTTGCGGCCGCGGCCGTTATTTTTTGAAAAGTCCCCCTT
>ERZ780208.462-NODE-462-length-41971-cov-6.323719_pt1 | contig 41971 bp, 42 predicted proteins | sample MGYA00511167_ERZ780208 | MGnify/ENA primary metagenome ERZ780208 (study PRJEB29588, sample SAMEA2159202) | human gut metagenome | biome: human gut; feature: human-associated habitat; material: faeces | place: Denmark | collected 2008/2010 ...
AAAGAGCGGCGACTATGACGAGGCCGTGGCCGTTATGCTCTTCTACCAGATCGGCGAGCTGTTCCAGAGCTACGCGGTCGGCAAGTCCCGCCGCAACATCACGGCGCTGATGGACATCCGCCCCGACTACGCGAACATTGAGCGCGACGGCAAGCTCGAGCAGGTCGACCCCGACGACGTGGCCGTCGGCACGGTCATCACCGTCCAGCCGGGCGAGAAAATTCCTATCGACGGCGAGATCGTCGAGGGCTCGTCCACGCTCAACACCGCGGCGCTGACGGGCGAGAGCCTGCCGCGCGACGTGATGACCGGCGACGAGGTCATCAGCGGCTGCATCAACATGACAGGCGTGCTGAAGATCAAAACGACGAAGGCCTTCGGCGAGTCCACGGTGTCGAAGATCCTCGAGCTGATGGAAAACTCCAGCTCGCACAAGTCCCGCTCCGAGGCGTTCATCTCCCGCTTTGCCCGCGTCTACACCCCCGCCGTGTGCTACAGCGCGCTGGCGCTGGCCATTCTTCCGCCGGTCATCAATCTTTTGATGGGCAATGCCGCCTCGTGGGGCGTGTGGGTCTACCGCGCGCTCACGTTCCTTGTCATTTCGTGTCCCTGCGCGCTGGTCATCAGCATCCCGCTCAGCTTCTTTGCCGGCATCGGCGGAGCGAGCCACGAGGGCATTCTCATAAAAGGTTCGAACTATCTTGAGACTATGTCTCAGGTAAAGACGATGGTGTTCGACAAGACCGGCACGCTCACTCAGGGCGTATTCGAGGTCAGCGGCATCCACCACAGCGCCATTGAGGATGAGAAGCTCATAGAGTACGCGGCACTTGCCGAGTGCGCTTCCTCCCACCCGATAAGCCAGAGCCTGCGCCGCGCCCACGGCAAGGAGATAGACCGTGACCGCGTGACGGATATCCAGGAGGTCTCCGGCAAGGGTGTCATCGCCAAGGTCGACGGCGTGAGCGTCGCGGCGGGCAATGACAAGCTCATGGCACAGCTGGGCATTGAGGCCATTCCCTGCCGCAGCGTCGGCACCGTTATCCATATCGCCATCGACGGCAAGTACTCCGGGCACATTCTTATCTCAGATGTTGAGAAGCCCGACGCAAAGGATGCCATCGCCGCGCTCAAGCGCGCCGGCGTCACCAAGGAACAGCTGTCGGCCATCGCCTTCACGCGCGGTCCCGGCCTGATGGGCTCGCTGCTCGTCGGGGTGAGCTTCGCCAAGGGCCTCGCCCGTTCGCTGGACATCCCGATGATTGATGTCAACCATCTTCAGGGGCACGTGATGGCCCATTTCATAAAGGAGAGCGACGACGACACGTCGGCCCCGCCGATGCCGTTCCTCTGTCTGCTGGTGAGCGGCGGAAACTCCCAGATTGTCCGTGTCAACGCCTACAACGACATGGAAGTGCTCGGCCAGACCATCGACGACGCCGCAGGCGAGGCCATCGACAAGTGCTCCAAGGTCATGGGGCTGGGCTATCCCGGCGGCCCCATCATCGACCGGCTGGCCCGTCAGGGCAATCCCGAAGCCTATAAGTTCGCTGAGCCACATATTCCCGGGCTGGACTACAGCTTCAGCGGCCTGAAGACCTCGTTCCTCTATTCGCTGCGCGATTGGGTGGCGGAAGAGCCTGACTTCATCGAGCGCCACAAGGAGGACATCGCCGCCAGCCTCGAACACACCATCGTCAACATCCTGATGAACAAGCTGCGCAAGGCTGTCAAGCAGACCGGCATAAAGCATGTGGCCGTGGCCGGCGGCGTCAGCGCCAACAACGGACTGCGCAACGCTTTCCATGACCATGCCCGCCGTTACGGCTGGACGATATACATACCGAAGTTCAGCTACACGACGGACAATGCGGCGATGATCGGCATCACCGGTTATTATAAGTATCTTGACGGCGATTTCTGTACGATAGACAAGCCGGCATTCTCTAAAGTAACATTTAAATAACAAAAAAGCGATATGGATTTCGAAAGTAAGATAATAAGCAGGGAAATCAATCTCCTGCTTTGGGAACAGGAAAAGACATTGGGAACGGCGGAGAGCTGTACCGGAGGCCGTATAGCGGAGGCTATAATCGCCGTGCCCGGAGCATCAAAATATTTCAAGGGAGGCATCATTTCCTATACGGATGACGTCAAGGAGAGCGTGCTCGGTGTCGACCGCGGACTGCTCGAAGAGAAGACGGCGGTATGTGAAGAGGTTGCCGTGGCGATGGTTAAAGGGGCCTGTAAGGTTCTTTCGACCGATTATGCCATCTCGGCGACGGGCATCGCCGGTCCCGGTGGTGGTACGAAGGACATTCCCGTCGGCACAATCTGGATTGCGTGCGGCTCGGCTGACCGCGTCGTGACACAGAAAGTCGAGGAGGACCACGGCCGCGACATCAATCTTTCGATAGCCACCAATAAGGCTATGCAGATGTTTCTCGATTTCCTGAAAGACGAGACCGAAGAGGCCGAAGCCGAAGAAACAAAATAGGCATATAACGTCTTATGGCTCAGATAATACAAAATAATTCTTAAAATATCAATTCTTTATTATAAATATTTTGCTTATCTGAAAAAAAAGACTAACTTTGCACCCTGTTTGGAATAAGTTACTAAAAAGGAAACAAAAATCAGATAGAAATGTCGAAGATTTGTCAGATTACCGGAAAGAAGGCACAGATAGGTTGTAATGTGTCTCACTCAAAGCACCGTACGAAGCGTAGCTTTGATGTAAACCTCTTCAGCAAGAAGTTCTACTATGTAGAGGAAGGTTGCTGGATTAGCTTGAAGATCAGCGCTGCTGGTCTGCGTATGATTAATAAGGTAGGTCTTGATGCTGCTCTGAAGCAGGCTGTTGCTAAGGGATATTGCGAGTGGAAAGACATTAAAGTGATAGGAGACTAATAACGATGGCAAAGAAAGCTAAAGGCAATAGAGTGCAGGTTATTCTGGAGTGCACTGAAATCAAGAACAGTGGCATGCCCGGCACAAGCCGTTATGTTACTACCAAGAACCGCAAGAATACTCCTGAGCGTATGGAGCTCATGAAGTATAACCCGATTCTTAAGAAGATGACACTTCACAAGGAAATTAAATAATCACTTATTAATAGCACTTAAGACATGGCAAAGAAAACCGTCGCTACCCTCCATGAAGGTTCAAAGGATGGACGCGCTTACTCAAAAGTCATCAAGATGGTGAAGAGCCCCAAGACTGGTGCTTACATCTTCGATGAGCAGATGGTTCCTAACGAGGCTGTTAAGGACTTCTTCAAGAACTAAAAATATACCTCTTAATATAAGAAAGCCGCAACATTATCGTTGCGGCTTTTTTTGTCCCTACCCGTGGAGGAGATTGCTTCATATATTTTCGGGTGGGTGCCCGTTCGGAACACGGTCTGTCTGCCGGTGGCGTTGACGCAGGAGCAATATGGCATGCTGAAAGACCGGAATGTCACCGTCAGACAGATGTCGTCGTTTGATGCGGAGCATGCCACGGTGACATTCTCTGACGTTACGGACTTTCAGCCGAACGTGCCATACGTGATACGTCCGGAGGAAGACGGAGTCGTCTTCAGTGGTATTGAGAACGTCATGCTTGTGCCGTCGGAGCGTGTGAGCATCGTTTCGGATGACCTCATCATGACCGGCAACTACGACTATACGGTCATCAACTCCACGTCGGAGCTGGCCAAATATGGCTATGAGGAAGGTACGGGCGAGTTCGTCAAGTTGGGACAGAACTGTATTCTGAAACCGTTCCGCTGTTTCCTCGAACTGGAAGCCGGACTTTCTTCGGCCAAACCGCGCATCTATATCTCGCAACAAGGAACTGACGGCATTTCCGGAGTTACCTCGGACGGCTTCCTTAGCGGGACTTCCGATGATACACAGGACGGCCGTGAGGTCTATTCTGCCGACGGCCGGCGTGTGGCGGTATGCAGGGACGGTGATATCGGACGCCTCAGTCTGCCCGCCGGTGTCTACGTGATTGGCGGCAGGAAGGTCTTCATAAAGTAATATGGGAATCATTATAAAGTAATAATAGATTCATCATCAAATGACAACAAGCTGACACGGACAGTCCATCCGGAGCAGGAACGTCTGAAAAAACGGACTAAAGAACATAGTGAAATCGAGGGCGGGAAGGCAAAATGCTGATACGGTGTTTTGCCATCCCGCCCGTTTTTGTCGCCTTTTCTCGTCACGTCAAGCTGGCGTCATTGTAAATTTATGCCGGCTAAGACTGCATATATCAGAGTTTTTATGTACTTTTGTAACGATAATATTAAAACAAATGTAATAGAAATGAAAAGGATAGCATTTATGTGTGCGGCATTACTGATGGCGGCATCCCAGATGTTTGCCGGCAACAGGCTCGACCTGAAGAGCATCACCTCCGGAGAATTTGCCGGTGAAAGGCTGGCGGCAGTGAAGCCTTTGGCTGACGGCGAGACATACGCCCAGATCAGCTCCGACGGTAAGCAGATTGTGAAATATTCGTTCAAGACAGGCCGTCAGACCGGTGTTCTCTTTGATGTCAATACCGTCCGTGGCGCAAAGATAAAGTCCGTTGACGGCTATATCATGAGTCCTGACGGCCGGCGGATGCTGATACAGACAGACACCAAGGCCATCTATCGGCGTTCGTTCACTGCCACATATTATATATATGACATAAGGAACAACAAGATGGAACCTCTTTCGGCCGGCGGCCCGCAGCAGACACCGCTCTTCTCTCCCGATGGCAATCAGATTGCCTTTGTCCGCGACAACAATATCTTCCTCGTGAAGCTGCTCTACGACAACGCCGAGAGTCAGGTGACCAAGGATGGCCGGCGCAACGAAGTCATCAACGGCATACCCGATTGGGTCAACGAAGAAGAGTTCGGCATGTCCCGCAGCATGGTCTTCACGGCCGACGGACGTCAGATCTGCTGGATACGCTATGACGAGACCGCCGTCATGGAGTATTCGTTCCCGCTCTTCAAGGGTTCCAACCCTACGATGGAAGAATATGGAGAATACCCCGGAGCATACACATACAAATATCCCGTGGCCGGGTCGGCAAACTCCAAGGTAGCCGTCTACAGCTATGACATAAAATCCCATCAGACGCGCCGCATCGACGTTCCGTTGGACGCCGACGGCTATATCCCCCGTATCGTCATGACGTCAGATTCGTCGAAGGTAGCGGTGTACACCATGAACCGCCATCAGGACTGCCTGTCCATTTACATGGCCAACCCGCTGTCCACCGTCTGCCAGCTCGTCATTCAGGACAAGGTCGACAAATACATGCGTGAGGAGTCTATGGACGGTATCCAAATAACCGACCGCCATATCATTGTTCCCAGCGAACGCGACGGCTATACCCATCTTTATGTCTATTCACTCACAGGCCAGCTGCAGCGTCAGATCGTGAAGGACAACTATGAAGTGACAGACCTCTACGGCATGGACGAGAAAACGGGCGACGTCTATTTTGCCGCCGCACAGCTCGGACCGCAGGACCGTCAGGTTCTCGTCGCCCGCAAAGACGGGAAGATAGAGCGTTTGACCAATCGTGAAGGCTTCAACCGCGCTATCTTCAGTTCCGACTTCAAATACTTCATCAATATTTGGAGCGATATCAATACCCCCAATGAATATTCTATTTTCAGCAATGCCGGCAAGCGTCTCGTGACTCTTATCGACAACAAGGCGCTTGCCACGAAGATGGCTTCGTATGACATGGGACGCCGTGAGATGTTCAGCCTGACCACGTCAGAGGGCATACAGCTCAACGGATGGATGGTCAAGCCGTCAGACTTCAGCGCGTCCAAGCGCTATCCCGTCATCATGTATCAGTATGGCGGCCCGGGCAGCCAGCAGGTTCTCAACCGCTGGGACATCGGAATGTGCGGTCAGGGTGCCGTCCTGGAGCAGTATATGGCCCAGCAGGGCTACATCGTTGTCTGTGTGGACAACCGTGGAACGGGTGCGCGCGGAGCTGAGTTTGAGAAATGTACATATCTTCATCTCGGTGAGCTGGAAGCCCGCGACCAGATTGAGACAGCCCTGTGGCTCGGCCGTCAGGCGTATGTCGACAAAGACCGCATCGGAATCTGGGGATGGAGCTACGGCGGCTGGAACACGCTGATGAGCATGAGCGAGGGTCGTCCGGTCTTTCGGGCCGGTGTCGCTGTCGCCCCGCCGACGGACTGGCGCTATTATGACACGGTATATACGGAGCGCTACATGCGCACACCGAAGGAAAATCCGGCCGGATATGCCGACAATCCCATCAGCCGTGCCGACAAGCTGAGCGGCTCGCTGCTCATCTGCCACGGCATGGCCGACGATAATGTCCACTTCCGCAACACCGCCGAATATACCGAGGCGCTCGTTCAGGCGGACAAGGACTTCCGTGAGAACATCTACACCAACCGCAATCACGGTATCTACGGCGGCAACACGCGCAACCATCTGTTCCGTCAGATAATGAACTTCTTTAACGCAGAACTGAAGAAATAAACAAATCAAAAACTTTAGAAGAATATGAAACTATTGACAACTGGTCTTGCTTTGGCGATGATGGCGATTCCGTCGTCCATGGACGCCAAGGCAAAGAAGAAGCAGGCAGCCAAGCCGCTGACTGCAATGGAGATTGTGACGAAGGTCAACAACCACTGGCAGGAGACCCACAAGCCCGAAGTTAAGGCGTTCTGGGACGATGCCGTCTATTTCACGGGCAACATGGAGGCCTACCGTCTGACCGGAAAGGCCGGCTATCTGGAGTACAGCGACAAGTGGGCGCGCCACAACCGGTGGAGTGGGGCGACGGAGACCGACGCCTCGAAATGGAAGTACAAGAATTATGGCGAGGATCAGCAGCACGTCCTTTTCGGCGACTGGCAGAACTGTTTCCAGACCTATCTCGACATGTACGCCATGAATCCCGACCCGTATAAGATTGCCCGTGCGACCGAGGTGATGAACCACGAGTGCTCCATGAGTGCCACCGACTTCTGGTGGTGGGCCGACGCCCTCTATATGGCCATGCCGGTGATGAGCAAGATGTATGTGGCCACGGGTGACACAAAGTATCTGGACAAGATGTACGCCAACTTCAAGTACGCCGACGAACTGATGTTCGACAAGGAGGACAACCTCTACTTCCGCGACGGAAAGTACGTCTACCCCAAGCATAAGACCGACGACGGCAAGAAAGACTTCTGGGCACGCGGCAACGGATGGGTGCTGGCCGGACTGGCCAAGGTTCTCACGGACATGCCGGCGTCATACGCAAACCGTGCCGTCTTTGCCGAGCGCTTCCGCCAGCTGGCCGGTGCTGCTGCCAGCTGTCAGCAGAAGGACGGCTATTGGACACGCTCCATGCTTGACGCCAAGCAGGCCGAAGGCCCGGAGACCAGCGGCACGGCCCTGCTCACCTACGGAATGTTGTGGGGAGTCAACAACGGCATGCTTGACCGTGCGACATACGAGCCCGTGATTGCCAAGGCGTGGCAGTATCTCACGACCGTTGCCCTTCAGGCCGACGGCTCCGTGGGCTATGTCCAGCCGATAGGCGAGAAGGCCATAAAGGGCCAGCAGCTGACCGCTCAGAACGTCACCAACTTCGGAACGGGAGCATTCCTTCTTGCCGCCTGTGAGAAAGTTCGCTATGACGACGGCAGTGTCCGTCCGGCTGACGACAAGGCTTTCACGGTCAACGTGACGAACAACGACAATCATTTCCGTCAGGAAGTGGTCGAGCTTTGTGCCAAGACCGTCAACGAGAAGCTGGGTATCAGCGGCGGCCGCCAGTTCCGCGTGTTCAATGCCGTGGGTCAGGAGGTTGCCTATCAGCTGACCTACGACGGCAAGGTGCTCATCGACGCGTCTGTCCGTCCCTGCGGAACTGCTGTCTATACGATAAGTAAAGGCACGCCCAAGACATTCGTGAACACCTGTTACGGCCGTATGTATCCCGAGCGTGTTGACGACATCGCGTGGGAGAACGACCGTGCGGCATACCGCTGCTATGGTCCCGCATTGCAGCGCTCAGGCGAGGATGCCTTCGGAAACGACGTGTGGGTGAAGAACACTCCCGACCTCGTCGTCGAGCAGCGCTACTATCTTGAAGACGTCATGAAGCCCGTCATCGCCGCCCTGAAGAAGACAGACAAGGTTGCGGCCGACTCTCTCAACATGGTGACAAGCTATCATTTCGACCAGGGCCACGGTCTCGACTGCTATAAGGTAGGCCCGACTCTCGGTTGCGGTACTCCGGCACTGTTGGACGGTGACAATCTGGTGTTCCCTTATTGCTATAAGGACTATGAGATATTGGACAACGGTCCGCTGCGCTTCACGGTCCGTCTGGTCTATAATCCGGCTACGGTCAAGGGCGACGCCAATGTCGTTGAGAACCGTCTGCTCAGCCTCGACAAGGGTTCAAACTTCAACCGCATGACTGTCTGGTATGACGGTCTGACACAGCCGATGGACGTCGCTTCCGGCGTTGTCATCCACACGGAGGACACAGAGAGTGTCGTTCTCGGCAAGGACTATGTCCAGTATGCTGACCCGACGGACAATCCGAAGGGACAGAACTTCCAGATTTTTGTGGCAGCGCTTTTCCCCGAGGGAATCTCCGGAACGCGGAAGCTCATGTATGAGAATCCCACACGCGGAAACGCCGGCCATGCTCTCGGCGTGAAGAAAGACTACAAGAGCGGTGAGAAGTTCACCTATTATTTCGGTTCGGCATGGAGCAAGTATGACTGCCGCACACAGCAGGAGTGGCAGCTGCGCGTGGAGTCGTTCCTCGAAGGCCTGCGCAATCCGTTCACGGTGACGCTGAAATAATATTTTTGATATCGTATATAGGTGCCATTGCGTGGCAGTGGCGCAGTCGTGATAAACAGCGGCGGACAGTACATCAAAGTGGCTGTCCGCCGTTTTTTGTTTTTATGGCGTCAGATGTTCCCGTTTTTTGTAGAGACGTCACATTGTGGCATCTCACATCCACGGTCGTCACTGAAAATGCTATATGCGCATGGGAGACGCCACGGTGTGACGTCTCTGCGTGTGCTTGACGTTGGTGGCAATTCCGTTACAATTTGCGGCTATCTTCCGAATACTCTGCTGTATGAACCGATTTTACAAAATTATCTTCACCGGAACTTTCGTTTTAGCTCGTTTCGGAGGCTATTTGGGCCTGTTTGGGGCACTTTTATGTCCGACAACCCCATCGTTATGTGGGCATTTTTGCGGTCAGTCACCCCCGGGAGGGCCTTACAGCGTTTCCAGAACGGGAAAAACCACTGGTTTTTGCTTGCACTTTTTGTCCGGAAAAGCTCCCGTTTTTCTGCCGTAAGGCCTCCGTTGGTCTGCAACGGGGCCGTTGTCAGAGTGCAGCGGCGGCCCCGTTGCATCGCCGTAAGGGCCCCGCTGGAGAGCCGGGAGGGCCTTACGGCAGGACTGATTCGGCTTTCAGATAAAATGGCAGACGCCATGCCGTTTGTAAGTGGCTGTGAAAGAGGGTGTTGAAAAATGTGTAAATAAAACATCACGGATACCCCTGAATTTTGATACGCGCGTGCTTGCGATATTTTCACTCACGTCCGCAATTTTTGAAAAGTCCCCATTCCTGAGGCCTTAAAAACCGGAATTTTGAGGACAAACGGCTCTGGAGGGCGAGAGTATGCCCTGAATCAACTTATCACCGCTCACGTAAATATTCCTCCCGGCCGGCATTCTCAACTGAAACTTCCCGGTCGTGGCGCGTTCAATGTCGGATTAATGTTGTAACTTTGTAGCGCGGGAGCATGCCGCCGGCAACGGCCGGGCGTGTGGCCGCAAGCGAAAAACAGGTGAGAAGCGGCAAGACGGCCGGTGAGTCATCTGCGAAACAACCGTATTGCGAAGATAAGACAAACTATAACCAAACTGATAATTATGAAACGAACAATGATGTTTCTGGCCGCAATGGTCATGGCTCTGAGCGTAGCGGCACAGGGCGTTTATACCCGTGAGTGTGACGACAAGGCACAGCAGAAGAAGGCTGTCAAGTGGATGAAGAAAGGAAAGTGGCGCAACGGATTCACGGCGGCCGCCCCTCACGAGAGTGTCAACGCGGTGGATTTCTACGAGCAGTACACGAAGAACACGGCGCAATGGGAAGCCATGTTCCGATGGTTGGCCGAGACAGACCTGATGGCCATACCCAAGGGCAAGCATCCGATAGGCGACACGGGGCTTGTGGCCAGCGTCGAGGACAGTGAGAACGGCCCGCTGGAGAAGCGCCGCAGCGAGAGCCACTATCATCACATTGACTTCCAGTATGTCGTCAAGGGAACGGAGCGTTTCGGAATCATTGACCATGAGACGAGCAAGCCCAACAGCAAATACCGCCCCGACGTCATCCACTATGAATATGACGCCGCCAAAGCCCGGTTCTACGACTCCACACCGGACAAATTTTTCATCTTCTTCCCGTCCGACTGGCATATAGCCAAGATAAACAATGACGGCGACGACCAGACAATCCGTGTGATTGTGGTCAAGCTGGACTACATAGAATGAACGACAAAAGCCATAAGACAGACATAACCTCGTCTCCCATACTGGCACTGCAACGGCAGCGCCAGCTTCTTGAGACGGAATATAACTCCGACAAGGAGGAGTTTCTGCGCCATACCGAGGCCATCGGCATCATGCGCCGTGTCAAGCGCGGTGACGCCTGGTGGCCCGTGAGGGTGGGGCGCAGCTACTATAACTCGCTCAACCAGCTGGTCGTGGAGATATTCCGGACCGGCGATAGTGACATAGAGCATAACTTTGAGTTCGGCCGTCCGGTCAGTTTTTTCGTCTTTGAGAAAACTCCGGCGTCCGGTAACGGCGTGTCATCCTTCACACCGCTTCACCTGAAGCTGAAAGCGTCGGTCAGCTATGTCGACGGCGACCGTATGGTCGTCGCCCTGCCTGACGGTTTCAGCGTCGCCGACCTGCAGGATCGCGAGAATCTTGGCTTGCAGCTTTCATTTGACGAAACGAGCTATCGTCTTATGTTTGAGGCTCTTGACCGTACGATGCGCGCCAAGGGGCGGCTGGCCTATCTGCGTGATCTTTTCTATTCGCGTCAGAAGGTCGAGACCTTCACTTTCAGCCCGCTGCGCTTCCCTTATCTCAACGCCACACAGGAGCGGGCCGTCAACGAGGTGTTGCGCGCCAAGGACGTGGCCGTCGTCCACGGTCCTCCCGGAACGGGAAAGACGACTACGCTTGTCGAGGCCATCTACGAGACACTGCGTCGTGAGAGTCAGGTGCTGGTCTGCGCACAGAGCAACATGGCCGTCGACTGGATCAGCGAGCAGCTCGTCGACCGCGGTGTCAATGTCCTGCGCATCGGCAATCCGACGAAGGTCAACGACAAGATGCTCTCCTTCACCTACGAACGGCGCTTTGAGGCCCATCCCGACTATCCGCAGCTGTGGAGCATACGCAAGGCCATACGTGACCTGCGCGCCCGCCGCCGTCGTGGCGACGAACGCTGGCATCAGAAGATGGAGAGTCTGAAGAGCCGTGCCACGGAACTGGAGCTGCGTATCAACAATGAGCTCTTCGGCGAGGCCCGCGTGATTGCGTCGACGCTGACGGGAAGCGCCAACCGCCTGTTGGACGGCATGAAGTTCGCCACGCTGTTCATCGACGAGGCCGCCCAGGCTCTCGAAGCCGCCTGCTGGATTGCCATCCGGAGGGCGTCGCGTGTGATTCTGGCCGGCGACCATTGTCAGCTGCCGCCCACGGTGAAGAGCCTTGAAGCCATGCGCGGCGGACTGGCCACGACACTCATGGAGCGCATCGTGGAGCAGAAGCCTGAGGTGGTGACGCTGCTGAAGGTGCAGTACCGCATGAATGAGGACATAATGCGCTTCTCCAGCGACTGGTTCTACGGCGGTATGGTCGAGTCGGCGCCGGAAGTCAGATATCGCGGCATATTGGACTATGACATTCCGATGGAGTGGGTGAGTCCCGGCGGAGCATCGCCGGAACTTTCACGGCCGGAGGGCGGCGAGGCTGCGACGTCCGACGTTGCTTCAGGCATGGGCGTTGATGATGCTGGGGTTACTGCAGTGGCTTCGGATATTGGCGTTGGTGGTGCTGATGGTATGTCCGCCGCGAAAGCACTGGTCCGCGACTATGTGGAGGAATTCGTGGGCGAGAGTTTCGGCCGCATCAACAAGGCTGAGGCGGAACTGACGCTCAGCACGCTTGAGGCATATTTCACCCGCATCGGAAAGCAGCGCATCCTCGACGAACGCCTCGACGTGGGCATAATCTCGCCCTATCGGGCACAGGTCCAGTATCTGCGGCGGCTGTTGATGAAGCGCGAGTTCTTCAAACCGTTCCGCCGCTATATCTCCGTCAATACGGTCGACGGCTTTCAGGGACAGGAACGCGACATAATCCTGATTTCGATGGTGCGTGCCAACGACAGCGGCGACATCGGTTTCCTGCGTGACCTGCGCCGTATGAACGTGGCGATAACGCGCGCCCGGATGAAGCTCATCATTCTCGGCGATGCCTCGACGATGACCCGCCACCGTTTCTACCGCTGTCTGTGGCAGTACATCCATGGCTTGCATGAAGTAACAGCCGTTCCACCTACGCATGGATAGAGAAAGCTTTTTATGGAAAAGTATAGATATCCGCAAAAATAAAAAAAGAATTAATGCCATACATATCAATAGAAAGCGGCAGACTGACCGCCGGACAGAAGAAACAACTCATTGAACGCCTGACCGCCACGGCATCCGAGATAACACATATTCCGGGGCAGTTCTTCACCGTGACAATAAAGGAACTGCCGGACGAGAATTTCGGAATAGGCGGCAAGTCGATTGATGAGATAAAACGCAACTATAAATAACGGAAGCTGCTGATTGTTTAAACTATGCAAAGTGTAATTATAGAGACAGACAGGCTGCTGCTGAGGGAAATGAGCCTTTCGGACATTGAAGCTTTATCCTCTATATTGCAGGATGAGAATGTGATGTATGCCTATAACGGGGCTTTCAGCGACGAGGAGACCCTTGCGTGGATGCAAAAGCAGCTGCAACGGTACAGGGAGCACGGTTTCGGCTTGTGGGGCGTGTTCCTGAAAGACACCGGCGAAATGATTGGACAATGCGGCATCACGATGCAGGAATACAACGGAGGGCAAGTGCCTGAAATCGGCTATCTGCTGGCTCATAAATACTGGCACAAAGGCTATGCCACGGAAGCCGCTGCCGCCTGTTGCGAGTACGGGGTTGACGTGCTGCATTTTGACGCTCTGTATTCCATTATCCGGGATACGAATACCGCCTCGCAGAATGTCGCGCTCCGCAACGGCATGACCTTGACTGATACTATTGTCAAGCATTATCGTGGAGTGGATATGCCCCACAAGGTCTTTTGCGTCAGGAAAGATGATGCCAAACCGAAAGTGAGTGATATCGGAACCGACAAGAATATAAAAGAAATGGAAATGCAACCGAACCCAGATACGATTTTCCCCGTAAGGGGCTGCGATACCGTTACATACGTCAAGCCGACCGTGAAGAACCCGAACATAATCGTGGGAGACTTCACCTATTTCAGCGACACCGACTTTGAGCGGCACGTGCTGCATCATTATGACTTTATCGGCGACCGGCTGATTATCGGCAAGTTCTGTCAGATAGCATCGGGCGTGACATTCATAATGAACGGCGCGAACCATCAGATGAACGCGGCGTCGACATATCCTTTCTACATCATGGAGGGGTGGACCGAAACGCCGCCGGCAGCAGACGACCTTCCGCTTAGGGGCGACACCATTGTGGGCAACGACGTGTGGATTGGGCAGGACGCGACCATACTGCCGGGTGTACATATCGGCGACGGCGCCATCATCGGGCTCGGCAGCATCGTAGGTCACGACGTTGAACCATACACGATAGTAGCTGGTAACCCCGCAAAGGTAATCAGAAAGCGCTTTGATGACGAGTTAATCGGTTTGCTGGAGAAATTGCGATGGTGGGACAGGAGCATCGGCGAAATCCAACGGCTGATTCCTTTATTGACCGACAGCGACCTGACGAGAGTGAAGAAGAATATCATCGGAATACTTGAGCAGAATGGATAAAAGCAAGATTTACCCCCGCACGGGCGACACGCAGACCGTATATCTCCGGTCGGTCATCACCCGAAAGACAATAGAGGTCGGCGACTTCACCATCTACAACGACTTCGTGAACGACCCGCGCGACTTCGAGAAGAACAACGTGCTCTACCATTATCCCATAAACGGCGACCGCCTCGTTATCGGCAAGTTCTGCTCAATAGCATGCGGCGCGAAATTCATCTTCAACTGTGCCAACCACGCGCTCCAATCGCTCTCCACATACACCTTCCCGCTGTTTTTTGAAGAATGGGACCTGCCCAAGTCGGCGGTTGCCTCGGCATGGGACAACAAGGGCGACATCATCATCGGCAACGACGTGTGGATTGGCTACGAAGCCGTTATCATGGCGGGAGTAACCATCGGCGACGGCGCGATAATCGGTACGCGTGCCGTCGTGACAAAAGACGTCGCGCCGTATTCTATCGTTGGCGGAGTTCCCGCGCACGAAATCCGCAAGCGCTTTGCGCCCGAGGTCGTGGAGCGGCTGAGGAAGCTGCAATGGTGGGACTGGCCGGAGGAGAAGATACGCAAGGCAATACCGGCAATTCAGGCTGGGGATGTGGAGGCGTTGAAATAATCATTTCACCATCATCAGCCGATGTACCCCTCCTGATCCGTCCTTGTTAACACATCGTATAATATAAAGTCCCTTGCTGGGCGGCTCAGATAATATCCTGCCATCTATTGAGTAATATTGCACTGATTTTATAAAATTGTTGCCTGCCATTGGATTCTCGATGCCGGATGGATTGCTGCCGTGACTGAACACCCAGTCAAGCCGATGCGTAGTATAGCTTTGGATGCAGGTCATTTCGTGAGTCCATTCATCTTCAACTTCAAATTTTGTTATGCCATTACGGGCGTTCAATTCGTTGATGAAATCGGATGTGGTTTCAACACTCATAATCCGGTCTGATGTCCCCATTACAGTACATACGGGTGTTGATGCTACTTTATCGGCATCACATTTTGACGGATTGCCTGCCACAGGCATGGCTGCTGTAAACAGCCCCGGATAGGCAGATAACATGCTCCATGTACCTGTACCGCCCATCGAGCCCCCCAATATATACAAACTATTTTCATCTACAATTCCATCTCCAACGTATTTATCTATCAACGACTTCAATACACCAAGCATTGGTCCTCCCCATGATTTGTCAGAAGGACATTGAGGTACAAGGTATATTGCCTCAATCTGTCTTGATTCAAGATAGTTGGCAATACTGTCAACGCCTGCCTCGCTCATTTGTATTTCATTGTCATTCCCTTTGCTTGAACCGCCATGTAAGTAAATGACAAGTGACGGTTTCCCTGTGCCATTGATATGTGCAACTCTATATGGCATTTCTATTCCATCGGACACAATTTTACCAGTTTCAAATTCGACAGGCGTGATTTTATCAGTTTCAAAAGTAAAGTCATCATCCGCCTTACATCCTGAAACGCAGAAAAGGATGCCGACTAACGACATCCAAAATCTGGATATTTTCCCATTATTATTCATTCTATCTACGATTTTTATGATTTTTGCTCTTGGATTTGTTTTTGCCCATCCTGTCCAACAATCGCTTTTCGAGTTTATATGCCTTGTCAAGCTGTTGTTCTGTCAGGAAGCCGCTGTATATTACATTGTATTTTTTACGTAGGTCAAGAATCTGTTGGCTACGTTCAAGACGCTGCTCGGTTGTCAGATTCTTGCGTGAACCAAGTGCCCACACTTCATGCTGATACTGACAATATGTTTCCACATATTTATCGGTAATTGATTTATCAAACGCAAGTTCACGGGCGATGTATTGTGCTTGCTTTACTGCAAGTTCTTCACGTGACAGTCGTTGGCTGCTGTTGGCTTGTGCCATTGCAGACATTCCACTTGCCATAATTACGATGGCAATAATGATGGTTTGGAGTAATTGTTTCATACGTTATTAATTATTCTTGTTCTTGATTTAGAAAAATATCCTCTTGGCTAATCTCAATAAGAAAATCCTGGTCAGTTTCGCTAAGGTTGGCATAAGCAAGGTCAATTTGTGTCAACAAATCATCCTGCACCGTCATTGTTGGTGCTATTGTCAGCAATAGAGCGACACTTGCAGCAACTGCAATCCCGGCGATTGACCCCCATCGGATTATCCGATATGATTTCCTACTTCGTTTATCCTGTTTCAATGCAGCAAAAACATTTGCTTCCATTTTATTAAAGGTATCAGGCGGCATCGTATATGGCAGCCGTTTCCCGATATTGTCAAAATTAAAATTCTTGGTCATCCCTATTCAATTTATGTATTCATATATTTGATAATCTTCTCTTTTGCAATATGATAACTTGCTTTCACACTTGATGGGGTTGACCCGATTATGCGGGCTATTTCATCATATTCCAGTTCATCATAATATCGCATGTTGAATGTCAGTTGCTGTTTGGGAGGAAGAGACAAAACGGCATTTTGTAATTTTACCGCCTCTACATCTGCATAATTGACATATTCTTCATCAGCTACCATCCGAACTTCCGAAACATTGTCATCATCAATCGAAATTATATCATTGCGCCGTTTCCCTATCAACCGTAGCGCTTCATTGGTGGCGATACGATAAATCCATACTTTAAGAGAACTTTCTCCCTTAAACTTGTCGAATGAACGGAATAGGCGGATGAATGTTTCTTGCGTGGCATCCTGTGCATCAGCATGATGAATTACCAAACGCCGTATGTGCCAATACACTGGCTCCCATTTTTCATTCATAAGAATGCGAAAACCGTTTTCAGGATTACGCCGCACGGCATTGATTATATCCGTATCATCAATCATGAATCTTGTCTGGAATTACATAAAATTTCTTTTTTCCGTCAACAATTGTATGAATCGGGATGTTTCTATCCTGCGCAAAAGCATCGAGTTCTGCCTCTGCCGCTTCTTTGCCCAGCGATGTTATTTTGACATATTGCCTGACGGTAAGACGGAGGTTGTTGTTAAGATATGCCAACGCCAATGCCAATCGTTCTTTTTGGCTGAAGCGGTTGCTCACCCGTGAGGTAACAATGTGATGATGTATCGGTGTGGGGACAACCACAACACGGGCTGAGCGATGGATGTAATGACGATGAGGACAGCGAGCGTCTGCATGATTGCAACACGCTGATAATAAAGCTGCGATTGCAAAAATTTTAATTTTTGGACTAAATTTCATAACTTCATTTATTTTAGTGTTCTATACATTTGACCCGGCAAAACATAACTTGTCAAATTCGTCATCAGTTTTTCAATTCTTATTGTTAAATTAAGGCTCGATTATTTACGATATGCTGCGGACATTTGAAATGCTTGGATAGATATTCTGATACAAAGTGGGGACAATCAGCACCCAAATAAAAACACCGTCATTACCGCTCAACAACTTACAGAGATAATACAACAACATGGCAAGATCAGATGGCTCTTGCGAAACTGGTATCCGGCCGTAAACGACTGATTGCAGCTTATTTCTTATCTAATTTAACATGCTTAAATCTTGGAAAAGTGTACATTTCGGTGGAATTCTTTGCTTATTTTAGAGTAAAAGTTGTAAATTTACAGCTAAAAGCATGATATTTATGATTCGACGCAAAGTTGATAAACTGATTGCGTTTTTGGAGCAATAAGGATGACGAGAATATATTTCGCTTTGATTTGCGGGGGCTGAACAATTAATTTATAACAGTAACAGAATATGTACGAACTCCAACAAGTAGGCTCACAGAGCTATTATATAAATTGTCCGGCAAAGATTGGCGTATATGCGCAGTCGGAGCATGAGGTGTATCTTATAGACAGCGGCAACGACAAGGAAGCCGCGAAGAAGGTGCTGAAAATAGCAGATGCTAAAGGATGGACGATAAAGGGCATTCTCAACACCCACTCGCACGCTGACCATGTGGGCGGCAATGCGTATATTCAGAACAAAACCGGCTGCAAGGTGTTCTGTTCAGGCGTTGAGGCCGATTTCACCCGTCATACAGTTCTTGAACCGTCGTTGCTGTATGGCGGCTATCCGTGCAAGAGTTTGCGGAATAAGTTTCTGATGGCGAAGGAGTCGGTGGTCACCGATTTCTCATCGCCCGATTTTCCGGGTGAGGTAGAGATAATTCCCCTGCCGGGACATTCCTTTGACATGGTTGGATTCCGGATGCCTGACAATACACGGTGTTTCTTGCCGATTGTGTCAGCAGTGCCGCCACTCTGTCGAAATACGGAGTGACGTTTGTCTATGATGTTGCTGCATATCTTGATACTCTGACAAAAGTTGAAATGCTGAAGGCAGACATCTTTGTTCCGTCACATGCCGACCCCTGCCATGACGTAAGAGAACTGACGGAGATAAACCGCAAGCAAGTCCTCGACATTGAGCAGAAAATAAAATCAATATGTAAAACACCCCAAACCACAGACGGCATCATCATCGAAGTGTTCAGGACGTTCGGATTGACAATGACGATTGAGCAATATGTGTTGGTAGGCTCCACGGTCAGGTCTTATCTGTCGTGGATGAAAGACCGTGGCGTGATTGATTATAGTGTTGATAATTCTATGCTGTTATGGAAAACCGTAGAAGTAGAATAAGAATATTTGTACTGTCAAAAACCGACAATTTGATGGATTTCTATCAAAAAACACCCAAAAGGTTGCACGATTGGGCAACTTCCGCTATCTTTGCACTATGAAACGGCGGATATTGACATACGGCGGCTACTTTGAGGCATTCATGAGTACCTTGAAAGAAAAGGAGCAGGAGAAAATCCAATATGGGCTTCTCTTGCTTAAGACTCAGGACCGACTACCCAAGAAGTTTATCAAATTAATCAGGGATGGTCTGTATGAATTGCGTACCGAATATGGAGGGAACATTTTCCGGGTGTTCTTCATATTTGATGAAGGCAAAGTTGTTGTCTTATTCAATGGCTTTCAGAAGAAAAGCCAAAAAACACCGCCAAGTGAAATAGAAAAAGCGTTAAATATAAAAGAGGCATATTATGCAGACAAACAATCATCAAATCGTTGACTACGATCTCGTCCTTGATCAAAAGTTTGGTAAGGAAGGGACTCCTGAGCGTATAAAGGCAGAAGAGGATGCGTTCTCTTTCTATTCTGGTCAGATTCTGCTTGATGCACGCAAAGAGGCAAAAGTGACCCAAACAGAGTTGGCAAGACGCATCAACTCCACCAAGTCCTATATCTCCAAAGTGGAGAATGGAGTAATCATTCCCAGTGTCGGTGCGTTCTACCGCATAATCAATGCACTTGGAATGAGAGTGGAGGTGGTGAAGCCTATTTATTGAATAATTCTATGCTGTCATGGAAAATCGTATAGTAATCATAATATGGCTTGCAGTTACAATAGCGGTGATGTTCGCGTTACCGTTTGGTGTGGCCAAACTCGCTTCAGAATGTTCGGGAATGGCATTGTGCATGCTGCTGTTTTTCATCGTCAATCCAATCTATTCCGCCATACTTGGATACCGTTGCGGCAGTAATGTCCGCCAGATGTGGAATCTTCCTTTAGTATCATCTATCGCATTTCTTGCCGGAACATGGCTGTTCTTCGACATCAGGGAGGTGTGGTTTATTATATACGCCACGGTCTATCTGATTATAGGATGGATGGCAATGGGGATAAGCAGATATGTGAATAACAAAATAAAATTATAACGAATGAATCTTTCTTTACGTCCATATAAGCCTTTAGATGCTGCGGTGATTACGTCGTGGCTTGAAAGTGAATATCTCATGCGCCAGTGGTGCGCCGACCGATATGAGCATTATCCTGTCACGCCCGAAGACATGAACGCATATTACGAGAGGAATATTGACGGGCAACGCTCGCGCGCCCTCACAATGATGGATGACAATGAAGTTGTAGGATATATCACACTGCGCACTCCTGCAAATGATTTGACAGAACAGCGTCTGGGATTTGTCATTGTCGATGATTCAAAACGTGGTAGAGGTTTGGGCAAGGCCCTTGTAAGAATGGCTGTCAAATATGCTTTTGAAAAGCTTGGCGCCACCAAAGTGTCGCTTGGGGTCTTTGAAAACAATCCGTCCGCCATCCGGTGTTATGAAGCCGCCGGATTTGAACGGGTTGACAAACCTGAAAAAGAATGTTATCAATGCCTCGGCGAGACTTGGAAATGTATTGAGATGGAATGTCATAATAAGATTTATCAATAATCATGAATTATCGTATTATATGGCAAACTTAGAAGTAAAAATTGAATCTCTTGAAAAGAGAACTGTATATGGATTGTGGAAGAAGTCAAATGACAGGACAATCAGGAAAGACATAGCCTCTATTTCTCGAATGTATCATGAGATTGTTGCCGTTCCGAAAGGTAAGATATTGCCATACTTTGTGTTGTCACAAAACTATAATGCGGAGAGTAAAGGTTTTGATTTGTTTATTGGCGGCAATATCGTTAATGACAACTTGGAGAGTTATACACTCCCCAAGGGCACCTATGCAATAATCACAGTCAGACCAAAGATGGGGTTCCTGTGGGGACTTTCCATAGGTGAGGCAAAACGATATTTTTATACCAAATGGCTTTTGGAAAATCCATACGAGGCTCTAAATATGGAATATGAATATCATACAGAAAAATCAATAGGAAAATCTCCTACAGTTGACATTGTTTTTGCAATAAGTAAGAAGGTGTTGTAAATATGAAGATTATCCTGCCGCGAGAGGAACTGCGCCCGTATGTGCGCTATTACTGGATGCTGGAGAGTGATGAGCCTTTCAGCGTCCTGACATTCCCCATCGGCTGTCCGCAGATTATATTCCACCGCAAGTTGCCGCTGTACATTCCCGAACTCAAATGTTTCCAAAACACTTTTACCATCAGCGGGCAGGTGAACTTCCCGGCACACATCCAGTCTGACGGAAATCTGGACATGATAGTGGCGGTGTTCTATCCGCACACCGTCGGGATGTTCATCGGCACGCCTCCCTCGGTTTTCTACAATCAGGAGATTTCTGGCTATGACATAGCCAACGGGCAACTTAACGACGTTGCCGCAAGGATATCCGACTGCCAAAGCGGCGGCGAGTCTGTCGGCATACTTGAGCGGTGGCTGCTGACAAGGATAAATCCTAATCTGAATTTGCGGAGAATAGCCAGTTCGATAGGAGAGCTTATGCGCACGCCGTCGGTCTCGGTAAACATCCTTGCCGACAAGGCCTGCCTGAGCAGGAAACAGTATGAGAGGGTGTTTCGCGAGCAGGTGGGCATGAACCCGAAGGAATATGCCCGCATTGTAAGGTTTCAGAAGGCAATGAGGATGTTACAGATTGGTTCGCGTGATTATTCCTACATCGCCCATCACTGCGGCTATGCCGACCAGTCGCACCTTATCCGCGACTTCAAGACAATGAGCGGACATACGCCCAAGTCGCTACCGGATTATTGCGTGCCATACTCCGATTTATTCACCAGTCCAGCGTGAATGTCACTTATCTTCTATCGCACATAAAAACTAATATGGATTTTAACCGAATTAACAGCTCTTTTTCTTGCCATATTTACCTGAGAGCCAGCTCTAAAAGCAGAAAATAGACGTTGTTTGATAAAGAAAAATACAAAATTCTGCTTAACCTCGGATTTTCTGCGTACCTTTGCAAGGTAAAGCATAAAGTTGAATCATAAAAAACTGAATAAATGGCACTACCGATTGCATCCATACATGTACTGACCGGTGAAGTGGCCCGGCAATTTGAAGCTGAGGCAGAGGCTAACTACCAGTGGTATCTCAACCGCACGGAGGAAGAGAAAAAGGCAGACGAGGCTATTCTTGAAAAGAAGTTTGCCGAGTTGTACGAAATGTTGGCCAAAGCTCATTTGGGTGACATTGTGAAATAAATCAAACAATAACGATGTTATCCGCATTAAATTTAATTATCAAAAAGAATATGAAAAACTTGTATATATTTATAGTGATAGTATTTGCCATGTATGGCTGTGTTGACAGTAATAGACCAAACAGAAAGTTCTCTAATATTCAGCAAGAAGAGTTTGACAACATGCTTGTACAAAACAACAAAAAGCATTATGATCTTGGCAATAAAATATTGGAGAAGGAATTTAATGATAGTGTAAAAAAGGCTATCGGAGAATACATGGATTCTGTTATGTTGTTTGTCAATTGGGAAGCGAGAATTAAGAATATTAATAGTAACGAAACAGGCAATTCATCTGTTGCTTTGTCGTTTGAATTACAATATACTCCCGAAAAGTATAGAGAAGTTACTTTTGAGGTTGATTATGTATTGCCCAAAGACAGTTTACAAAAGGATAAAATTTATAGTACAGTAAAGAATCTTGATGATTATTCGACTGTTTATTTCGATGGCTTTATAAGAAGAAAGGCTAATGGGGAAGCTCATTATAGTTCGTATTCTGACGATTTAATGCATAGCTATCCTAAGTTTAAGTTTTTTATAGTTGATATTAATACCGCTTCAAAAGGAGATACCTTGTCTAACAATTTGCAGAAGGCGGTTGAATTAAGTTTTAAGGCGATAGAACCTCTAGATTTAAATTTCAAGAAAATTATCTCAAACAAGGAATCTACAAATCGCGTGGAGAAGGTCGCCCCGCAATTTAAGGCAGCAAAAGAGGTCCTGAGTTCTGAAGAAAAGATGTATATTGATAGGCTAACCCAAGCTCTAACATGCAATTTTCTGTACGCACAATAATTATTTTCAGAAGCATTTAACCCTCAAGTATATAGAATGAGTGATTCTAAGTTACAATCTCTTTCTGAAATATTCAACAACAGGATATTTCGTATTCCAGACTTTCAACGTGGATATTCCTGGGAAGAACGCCAACTTGATGATTTTTGGGAGGATATTCAAAATCTACATCCTAACAAAATTCATTATATAGGATTATTGACCGTTGAACCAATTAGCCATGCCGATATACAGGATGTGGAAAAATGGAAAGATGATTTGTGGCTTTTGAAAAAAGGAATGAAAGCTTATTATGTCATCGATGGACAACAACGATTGACCACCCTCATTATATTGTTGTATGAAATTCTGCGAACATTTAGTGAAGATGAAGGCATAAATTTTGGTTCTAAGAGTGAATGGACTGACAGGTTCTTCTATCGTTCATTCAACCAAATATACAAATCGTTTGTATTTGGGTATGAGAAGGATAATCCAAGCGATGAATTCTTTAAAACAAGAATTTTAGAACAAGAATCCTCAGCGGCCGATAAATATCCAGAGACTTTGTACACCGCAAATCTTATGTTTGCAAAAGAGTATTTTGCAGAGAAACTTAAAAAGCTTAGTAAAGAATACAAAGAAGAAATATTCGACAAGGCTGTCAATAAACTAAAATTCAATTATTACGAGATTGACGATTCCTTGGATGTTTATGTAACATTCGAGACGATGAATAATAGAGGTAAGGATTTGTCTCACTTAGAGTTACTAAAAAACCGTCTGATATACTTGTCAACTCTCTTGCATGAGAGCGATGAGACCAAGAGTCGATTAAGAAAAGATATAAATGAAACATGGAAAACTATATACGAATATCTGGGCAAGAACAAGGAAAATCCATTAGATGATGATGTCTTCTTGTTCAACCATTGGATAATGTATTACACATACGATAGAAGCCAATCGGATGTTTATGCAGACTTTTTGTTGAAAAAGAAATTTACGGCTAAAAATGTAATAAGTGGCATTCTTACCATCAATGACATTAAAGACTACATCGACAGTTTGGCAAAATGTGTCAAAAAGTGGTACTATATTTATAACATCGAACAGTCTGATTACTCAGAAAGGATCAAAGAGCAAATTCAGAAATTAGAACGTGTTGGAATGGGTGCATTTCCACCGATGATTATGGCTGTCTTTACAAAAGAATCCCAGGAAGACTATATTGAGCACTTTTTGGATGCCTGTGAAAGGTTTAATTTCCTTGTTTTTGCTATATCTCATCGTTCTTCCAATACACAGAACAGTAACATATATCGAATGACAAGAGAGTATTATATAGGTGATACTGATATTGTTACTATTACTGCTAATATAGATTTCCTGACTGATGGAGCAGATGAAAACTATTATCGCGGGTGGTTTGACTTGGAAAGATTCAAAAATCACGTCAAAGAACTTTTCTTGAAGAATGATAAAGACGGATTCTATTCTTGGAGTGGACTAAGATACTTTCTTTATGAATACGAACTATATTTGCAAGACAATGCTAATACTAAAGTGAGATGGGAAGACTTTAGTAAAAGAACAAAAGAGGATACTATTGAACACATTTATCCTCAATCCGCAACAGATGACTACTGGAAAGAGCATTTTGGACATCTAAAGCCAACGGAAAAGAGATTGTATCTAAATTCATTAGGCAATCTGCTGCTTTTGAGTCGTTCGAAGAACTCCAAATTACAGAACTTCGATTTTGACAGGAAAAAATGTATGAAAAATAAAGACGGAAAAGATATTGGTTATTACAATGGCTCATATAGCGAAATAGAGGTCGCTAAACAAACGGAGTGGACTCCCGAACAAATTAAAGAACGAGGATTATCGATGTTGCAGTTTATGGAAGACCGCTGGAAATTCAAATTCTCAGATTGGGATATTAACAAGGAGTATGTTTTATTCCCTGCAAAATAAGAAAATATGTAATTCTGTACTTGAGTTGGTGAGACTTCAAACTTTTACTTTAAATATTTGCGATTTTTAGTAACTGTTGCTCACAAAGAGATATCCAACACAGAATGTCCCTTTTCTTCTATCGCGCATAAAAGCTATTGCGTAATTTTGCATCAAAAAAAGATGATGCAAGAAGTAAATCCGGCGGAGACAACACGCGCCTACGCCTTTGAGATGTGGATGAACGCCCCGATGCCGATGGTGACGCTGTTTCGAACCATTGACGTGAGTAATCTGCGGAAAATCAGCCGGCGTAAAGGCATGAAGTTCAACATGATGATGTGCTGGTGCATAGGCCGGGCTACCAGTCAGGTAAAAGAGTTTTATATGCTGCCCGTCGGCGACAGGCTTATTCGCTATGATTCGATTGCCGTCAATACCATTGTAGCCAACAAAATGGGGGAGGTAAGCTCGTGCGACATTCCTTTTTGCGATGACTTGACGCAGTTCAACCGCAGTTATCTCTATCTGACGCGGCAGGTGGCAGAGTCGTGCGAGAACCACGACATCGCTGACAGCATGGTAATCGGCACATCGGCATTGGCTCAATACGAAATCGATGGAGCCGTGGGGATGTACAGCGGCGTGTTCAACAATCCGTTCATGATATGGGGACGTTACCGCAGGAGCTGGTTCAGAACATTATTGACCGTATCATTCCAGTTCCATCACACCCAGATGGACGGTGCCCATGCCGCACGCTTCCTCGATTTGCTTCAAAAGGAGATATATTCGATGAAAAGTCACGCCCGCTTCTGATTGGCATCAGAGCGAAAAAACGTCAGGCAAAGGCGTAAGCGGGAATATTCATTTTCCCTCCGTCTTCCGCCTGTTTTCCATAATCCGGTCGAAGTTGTCCTGTCCCCAACTTATCAGGGCTTCGACATAGGGAAGCAGGGTGTTGCCAAACTCCGATATCGTGTATTCCACGCGGGGCGGGACATCGGGGAACAGCCGGCGGCTGATGATGCCGTCTGCCGTAAGCTGCCTGAGCACCTGCGACAGCACCTTCTCCGATACAGACGGAATATTGCGGTAGAGTTCGTTGAAACGCACCGGCTCGCTCTCCTTAATCTTCACGAGAACGACCAGCGCCCACTTGTTGCCAATCCATTCGAGCATAGGGGCGGCCTTGCAGTATCCGTAGTCTAACTTTTTTGCCATTTCTGATTGTGCGGAACCCGCTGATAATGAGCAAAACTAACTTTCGGGTAAGGGTCAAACCTTTCGGTAAGTTATTGCTACATAGATTATTATTGCTTAATTTTGCGGTTGCAAAGACAGTGCAAACGAGTGAAATGAAAGTTTACTTTCAAATTTCCAAGTGCAGCCTGTCTTCTGCAAAGACAGTGCAAACCGAGAGCAAAATCATCAAGCCGGCTTAAATGTTTTGCCGAGGTGCAGCCTGTCTTCTGCAAATTTACAAAAAAAATCAGAATCATGGAATATCCGCAATTACATTTCACCGGTCAGGTATGGCGTCCGCCCTACGAGGCGAGTTCACAACTGTTACAAATAACATCGGGCTGCACATGGCATAAATGCAAGTTCTGCAGCCTGTACCACGGCACCCCGTTCCGCATGTCGCCCATCTCCGAGGTCGAGGAAGACCTCCGCGTCATCAGACAGTGGCAGCCCCGCGCGCGCCGCGTCTACCTCACAGGCGCAAATCCTTTCGCCCTGAGCTACAACCGCCTGATGGACATAGCCATCCTGCTCAGGAAGTACCTGCCGCACATAGAGTCATTCGGAATGTTCGCACGAGTGACGGACATTGCCCCGAAGAGTGTCGAAGAACTGAAAAACCTGCGCCACATGAAGCTCAACAGCATCAACATCGGCATGGAGACGGCTCACGACCCAACTCTCGAATGGATGGACAAGGGCTACCGCGCGGCCGACATCCTCGCCCAACTCTCGAAGCTCGACGAGGCGGGAATACGCTACAACCTCTTCTATCTCAACGGACTGGGCGGCAAGGGACGCGGAGTCGAGAGCGCCGAGGCAACCGCTGAGGTCATCAACAGACTGCACCCGTGCATCCTAAACATCGTCTCGTTGACGGTCTTCCCCGAATCGCGCCTGTATCAGGAAATTATCGACGGCACGTACGAGGAGGAGCCGGAAATAGAGCGGCTCATGGAGATGCGCACGCTGGTGGAACGGCTGAAGATAAAGGTGAACATCCTCGGTCACCACGTCTCCAATACGGTTCCCGTCACCGGTGCACTACCGTACGATCGGGCGGCCATCCTCAGAGAGCTTGACAATGCGATAGCCCGCTTTCCCGAGGCGGAGCTGAAAGACTACCGCAGCAGGATATGGCATCTATGAAGATGCCATATCCCGTTTCCACTATCCTGTTTGGGATGTTTTTATGTCATTTGCTGTTTTGGGCGATAAGATAGTTCCGGATGTCTGTGATTGCAAATTCGTTACAGTAAACCAATCGGGTCGGACACACCGTGATAATAAATTGTCAGCCGGTGATATAATAAGATTTGATAAAAAGACGTTATATTATTGATAATGTTTATTTCCATGAAGCAATATACCCATGATTAAGGCAAGGCATGCGTCAGCGATACTGCTGTTATGTTTTAATATTTTTTCCGTTGCCATTTGTGTGGCGGAAAAGACATTTTATTCTTTCAACCGCGAGCAGGGACTGAGCGGTGAGCACGTGTTTCAGATGATGCAGCTGAAGGACGGGCGTATTGTTGTAGATACAGAGAGTGACGTGTGCCTGTATGACGGCACACAGTTCAAGGCCATCCGCAAGGACAGTACGGCATACGTGCCGCTACCGGGCTATGATGAGTTTACGAAACTTTTTGTCGACCGTTATGACCGCCTTTGGGTGAAGGACTGGCGACAGACGGCGTGTCTCGACCTGCGCACGCTGTGCTTCGTCGATAGCTGTACGGCGCTGCTTGCTGTCGCTGAAGGGGGCAACTCTGCGGGGTCCAAGCCTGTTTCTGACTTCTATGTCGACACGCAGGGATATGTATGGATGGTGGACGGGCGCACGGTGAGACGCGATGACGGCGCAGCCGAGCTGCAGCTGCCCGATGGTTGTGGCCGTGTTCAGGACCTTGACACATACGACGGACGGACATATGTCTTTACGAGCGATGGCTCCGTGTCGGTGTTTTGTGCGAAGGGCGGTTGCCCGCAGTCGGTTTACCGTGCCTACAGCCGCGACGAGGCACCGCAGCATGACAAAATTTCGCTCGTAGTGCGTGGCAGTGACGGCATGTTCTACCAGACGCGCATGGGAAGCCAGTCGCTGTTCCTCTCGTTCAATCCACGCACGGGCGAATGGCGGCGGATCTTCGAGTGCGACTATAACCTCCACACGCTCATCGTTACGCCAGAGCGCAAGGCATATATCTCCACCGACCGCGGCTATTGGCTCTTCGACCTCGCCACCGGCTCCCGCACGCTCTATCCCGAGCTTCGTCTGCCCGACGGCACGATGCTTGCTACGGGCTTCAACACCATCTGTCAGGACCGCGAGGGCGGCATATGGCTCGGCAGCTACGACAAGGGCGTTTTCTACAGTTCGCCACTGAACGGCGTCTTCGATACACGCGAATATTCTCCGACGCTCACCCCCGTGCTCACGTCTGTCTTCCTTCATGGCCGTAGGCTCGGCGTAGGCGAGAGCGGCATGACGGCCGACGCCGCGTTCACCGAACGGCTGACGATGGACTATTCCGACAATGCTTTAGCTTTTCAGTTCTCGGCCATGAAGTTTGTGCGGCCGCGCAGCACGTTCTACCGCTACCGCATCGTGGAGCAGGACAAGGCATGGCATGTCGTAAGTGCCGACTCGGCCGGCAACATGGTCGACGAGCGCGGCCAGTTCTACCTCTCGTTTGTCGGCATGCAGCCCGGCACGTATACTATTGAGGTTATGGCATCGCCCCGTACCGACCGTTGGGACGGTGGCGTGCGACGCCTCGTGCTCGTCATCCGCAGTCCGTGGTGGGCAACGGCGTGGGCATACGCTGCTTACGCGCTGATTCTCATCCTCGCCATCTTTGCCGCCGTTCATGCCTATACCCGCTCCATTAGCCTCAAGGCGGAACGTAAACGGCGCGAGGACATGTTGCTGACACGCATCCAAAGTCTCGTCGAGAAGTGCAGCCAGCTTGAGAGTTCGGCCAGCGTCGTGCTTTCCGACCGCGAGGAGACCGACGGCCGCCCGCAGATGAGCAATCAGGAGATTGAGTTCATGAACCGTGCCACGGCGTTCGTCGAGAAGAACATGTCCAACCCGTCGTATTCCGTGGAACAGTTGAGCCGCGACCTCTGCATGGAACGTACCGGACTCTACCGCAAGCTGATGGCTGTGATGGACAAGTCGCCCGTGGCATTCATCCGCACCATCCGCCTCACCCGTGCGGCTGAGCTTATTGCCGATGGCAGCCACTCCATCGCCGAAGTGGCCGAGATGACCGGCTTCAGCAGTCCTGGATATTTCAGCAAATGTTTCATGCAACAGTATGGCTGCCGACCGTCAGACTTTAAACGTTAAATCCAACTGCTACTGCGGATTGTAAATCACGGGAGTTTTGTAAGATTGTTATAGTTTGAAAAACTCCAAAGTAATACGGTTTCTGAGAAAGTAGATCATGACTATTGAAAACTATGACACAGCTATCAACAAGATCATTGCGGAACAAGAATCGCAGATAGTTGAGCAAAGCGCGATGTTACGTATCGATTATACTGAATATAGTGAATTCAGGGATGAAGCTGGAGGCCGTCTCACGGGTAATAGGTCTGAGTATTGAGATATCTGTGATTAACTCGTAGATATTGGGCAGACCTCGTGTTTGTGAATAAAGAATATGAAAAAGTCTGCCATTGATGAGAAACTCATCAATGGCAGACTTTTTCTGTGTTTCGGGGCAGCTCCAGTGCGGGATACATTTTCTTGTTGTATATACAAACCTGTTTCCTGTATTACAGCGCATGGGCGAACCGGCGTCCGTATTCTACGCAGTCGGTTAGGGCGGACGTGTCGGGCACCCAGAGCTTGGTAATCCCGTTGTCGATGAGTTCGAATCCGGCTTCCTGCAACTTTAAGCTTATCTGTCTTACTGCGCCGCCACCCCAGCCGTAGCTGCCGAAAGCTGCGGCTTTCTTGTTCTTAAACTTCAGTCCGGCAGCCATCTCAAGCAGTCCGGCGATGGCGAAGGTGTGGCCGTTGTTGATGGTTGGTGACCCTACAAGCACGGCGCGCGAGCGGAATATTTCGGTGATGATGTCGTTCTTATCGTCGTGGGCCACGTTTTTGACGATTACCGTTGTGTCGGGCAGCACGTCGCGGATGCCTTCTGTGATGGCATCCGCCATCTTGCGGGTTGACTGCCACATGGTGTCGTAAACAACAGTCACCTGATTTTCTTGGTAGGCGTCCGCCCAGGCGAGATATTTCTCGACTATCTGCACGGGGTTGTCTTTCCATATCACGCCGTGGCTGGGACATATCATTGCGAGCGGCAGGTTCATGCCGAGTATCTGACGTATCTTCTTCGTCACCATCAGGCTGAACGGATTAAGTATGTTTGCGTAGTATTTCTCTGCCTCGTACATCAGTTCAGCCCGACAGACGGCATCGTTGTAGAGTGACTCTGTGGCGAAATGCTGGCCGAAGCCGTCGTTGGAGAAGAGGATGCCGCCATCGTTGTCCATGTAGGTGAACATCGTGTCGGGCCAGTGCAGCATCGGGGCTTCGATGAATGTGAGTGTCGCCTCGCCTAAAGGCAACGTGTCTCCCGTTTTCACGTTTACGAAGTTCCAGTCCTGATGATAGTGCCCGCGGATAATGTCTTCGCCCTTTTTCGTACAGTATATCGGTACGTCGGGTATCTCACGCATCAGTTCGGGCAGTGCGCCGCTGTGGTCCACCTCATTGTGCTGCATGATGATGCAGTCTATCTTCTTCAGGTCGATGTCCTGCCTCAGCCTTGCCACGAACTCGCGGTCGTATGGTTGCCATACGGTGTCGATGAGCACCGTCTTTTGGTCGCGGATGAGGTATGAGTTGTAGCTTGACCCGCGGTGTGTGGAATATTCGTCACCATGAAACTGCGTCAGCTCCCAGTCTACCTTGCCGACCCAGCTTACCTTCTGTGTTATTTGCTTTGCCATATCCTGAATCTTTTTTGTTTCTTGTAACTAAATGCTGTCATTTCCTGACGAAATGCTTTCGTGCAAACTCCATGTCCTGCACGATTTCCATCGTGCCGATGTATGTTCCATCCTTATCACGGACGGCCATGTAGTTGACAAGCATCGTGCGTCCGTTCTTCTCCATCCACACGGGCACCTGATTGCGTTTCCCTGTGCGCAGGTCGTTTATGATGGTCCGGACCATCGGTTCGATCTTCGGCGGATGGCAGGAGAATACATCCCGGTCTATGGCCATCTGCAGGCGCTTAAACACTTTCGGGCCCTCATTGAAATAACGGTTGATATTGTCGGCATCGACGAAACTGATTTCAAGAGGAATGGTGTTGAGCATTGCCGTGAGCTGTTGCAGTGTGAGATGACCGCCAGGCATGACAATCTCTCCTTGGCGGTCGTAATCGGCCGGTGGGGCAGCAGGTTGTTCGGCCGCATCCCATGTCTTCGGCTCAACACCGAAACACGGGGCGTAGTCCTTCCCGTCGCGGTATATCTGCTTCCATTCATCATCGGAGAAATTGGCTGCGCAAAGAGGGAACAGGATGTTGTTCTCCTTGTAAATCATCTCGTAGGCACGCTGCAATACGTTTGCGGCACGGCTGCGCCACTCGTCGGTGTCCTCTACCTTGCGGGCAAGTTTGGAAAGCTCGTTTCGTATCTCGTCATCTACGGTCCACATCACCTGAGCTGGGCCGAAAATTCCATATTTCACCTTTAGCAGCGGATAGAGCAGGTCGCCCTTCTTGGCGTAGTGGACGGACAGCTCGCGCACCTTGCTCACTTTCTCAACGAGGTCTTCCTTCCCGTCAAGCAGTGCGGCCAACGCTTCATTCTCGCGGTAGAACGTCTGGAGAGGATGCCCGTCGGTGCTGCACAGTTCGGCTGCGCGTCCGTTATTGGCATGAGCCGTTGCCACCCATTCTTTCTCATGCTCACGATAGAGTGAAGCGGCGACTTCCTTTTCTGCATTTCCGATTCTCTCTTCGCGGGTCTGTCCGTGGAAAAGCGTGGAATGTACGTCGCACAGCTGCTGTACTTCCTCCAGCGGTGTGCCCTCGCTTATCAGCTCTTGTTCTGCACGCATTATTTCGGCAGCCTCTACATTGCTGAATTTCTTTGCGAAGTCCTCACGCACACTCTCCAGACTCTCACCGTCATTGAGCCGTTTCAGGTATCCTTTCAATTGGGCCGTGCGGTCTTCTGCCGCCACAATCTCGAATCCCTTTTCTTTCAAAACCTCCACAATGCGGTCCATCGGGATATTCTTCATCTTTGCTCCCATAGGAATGGTTATCATCCGGCCAATGGAGTTGAGCACCATCTTCTTCTTGATTTCCGTGAAACCGAGACTTTCCATCACGTCGGCAAGCTCGGGATATTCACCTGTCAGTTCATAAACTGATTTTGAAAAATCTATCTTCTTACTCATAGGCTTATCCTCTTATCATTGTGAGCATCATCTTGAAGCGCGTCTTCGCATTGACGGCGTGGGGATGGTTGGCGGGCATGATCAGCACCTCGCCTGCTTTAGGATAGTGAGGCTGTCCGTCTATGAAGATTTCCGGTTCGCCGTCGATGACGGTCACCATAGCGTCGAACGGCGCGGAGTGTTCCGACAAGTTCTGCCCCTTGTCGAACGAGAACAACGTCACGCTGCCGCCTTTGGTGTGTATGAACTCCTTGCTGACGATTCCTCCTTCAGCATATTCAATCATTGTGTTTGGCTGGAATGCCTTTCCTTTTTCTATCTGTTCCATAATCGTAATGAATTTTAAGTTGTCAGTTGTTAGGTTTACATGAGATTTCAAAGCTCTCCCTTTATGCTTTCTGTCCAGTCATCAATGCGTTTTCTGCTCTTGTCATCACTCTCAGAGACATCAATGGCAAGACCGACGAACTTTCCGTCAGCCACCGCCTCAGAGTCACCGTACGTGTATGTTCCTGCATCAACCATACCGATAATCTTTGCGCCACTGTCCTTAACAACGTTGTATATCTCAGCCATGCCTCCACAGAACGTATTCGGATATCCGTCGGCATCGCCGCAACCGAAAAGTGCAACGGTTTTGCCATTTAGGTCAACTGATTTCAGCATCTCCACGCCATCATACCAGTCGTCCTGCAGATCGCCTGCACCCCAAGTCGAGGTTCCCAGCAACAAATTGTCATACTCTGCCACCCTATCGCCATTGACATCAACCACATTTGCCACATCACTCACACCAAGTTTCCGGGCAATCTGCTCGGCTAACTCCTGACAAACTCCTGTTGTCGAACCATAAATTACAATTGTCTTTTTCATTGTGATACAAATTTAAATCGTTAACTAACCAAGTGCAAAAATACATCACAATGCTTATAACACGTTCAAAAGATGCCGTGTTTTAGGCTTGTTTATCGTTTTTTCTTATCCGTTCCGTTAATTTCTGTTTGGTTGGGAAGATTTATCCCCATTGCCTTCCTTCCGGTAAGAAGGCAACGGGGATTGGAAATCAACTTGTTTTTAAGATGGAAAATGGTGACTTTGTCATTATGTTAAGCAAATGTTTTCTTTTCGGAACAATCCAATACATTTAATTTTTAGCAAGACGGATAAATTCCCAAAATCAAATTTCCGGCAATCCTAATTCTCTCAGGAATTCATTATGCCTGTTGCGGGCTTTTTCTATCTGTTCGTCTATCTTTTTCAGCTCTCTGTTCACAGCCAGCAGGTCAATACGTTCTTCCTCCTTTGACAGATTTACATAACGGGTAATGTTCAGGTTATATTCATTTTCCTTAATCTCTTGCAACGAGACCTGACGTGAATAGCGTGTCTCTTCCTTGCGATACTGGTATGTAGAAACGATTTTATCCACATCCTCATCGCGAAGATAGTTCTGTCGCTTACCTTTCTCATAATGCTCATCCGAACTGGCATTGATGAAAAGAATCTTATCATTTTTACGACACTTCTTTAATACAATGAGACAGACCGGTATTCCTGTCGAGTAGAAAAGATTGGCAGGCAATCCGATGATGGCGTCAATGTTGTCGTCCTCAATCAGTTTCTTTCTTATTGACAGTTCCTTGCCACCACGGAACAACACTCCATGCGGCAAGATAATAGCCATTGTCCCTTCTTCGCTTAGAAAATGGAAGCCATGCAAGAGGAATGCAAAGTCGGCTGCCGATTTCGGTGCAACACCGTATCGGCTGAAACGGAAATCTTTTGCTGTCTCTTCCGTAGGATCCCAACGTAAAGAGAACGGAGGGTTTGCCACAACAGCGTCAAATGTAATCTTCTTCGCTGGATTCTGTTCATTTAGTATGCTCCAGTCATTGACAAGTGAGTCACCGTGAAAAATCTCAAATTCTGTATCTTTCACCCCATGCAGAAGCATGTTCATTCGGGCGAGGTTATAAGTCGTTATATTCTTTTCCTGACCATAAATCTTGCCTATACCGTTGTCGCTCATCTCATGACGCACATTCAACAGCAACGAACCTGAACCGCATGCGAAGTCCAATACCCTGTTTATTTTGTTCTTCTTTCCCGTTGCCGGATCCTGACAGTCCAAGGTTACGATACGTGACAATATTGTAGAAATCATCTGAGGAGTATAAAACTCTCCGGCTTTCTGTCCTCCACCTGCTGCAAACTGTCCGATAAGATATTCGTATGCATCGCCAAGTGAATCAGAATCGGACGTAAATTCCGTAAGCCCGTCGGATATGGTCTTGATAACCTTAGACAGAAGAAGATTCCGTTCCGTATAGTTCTTGCCTAATTTCTCTGAGTCCAAGTTAATCTCAGAGAACAATCCTTTGAAAGAGCTTTCAAAAGATTCATTCTCAATATATTTGAAACCATCCTGCAGTGTACTGAGCAAATCACCGCTTTGTGTTCTTGCCAGTTCCACAATGTTGTCCCACAAATATTGCGGCTCGATTACATAATGAATCTTGCGGCGCATCTGTTTTTCAAAAAGCGGTGCATCTTCCTCATTCTCTTTATACCAAATATGCAATGAAGTCATAACCTGCCACTTCTTCAACTTCTCTTCCGTAGCTACAGGATAATCAGTGCCAAGTTCTTTTTGCGCCACCTTTATATAGTTGTCTGAAAGATATTTCCAAAAGAGAAACGACAGCATATAATCACGGAAATCATCCGCCATCATCGCACCACGCAGGTTGTTGGCTATATTCCAAAGGGTCTTGCCCAATTCACTTTGCTTGCTTGTTGTCATAATTAGAAATCTATTTTCCAAATGCTCTTTGCACAGAAACTCATTTGCTTTTGTCTTTGATAGATACAATTCTGATTCCATTCATTATAATTCTCCGAAATAGATTTTGTCGTCATAAACGAAGATTGTTTATAAGCTTCTATCTTTTTTTTATATGCTTGGTTTTCTATGCCTTTATTTAATCTTCTTTCTAACAAGCACAAGTTGCCCAATCTATAAATAAAAAGATCCATGTCATCATTATCCCATTCATCATTCGGATTTTGCGGATAAATATGTTCGATTGTATCAGTTTCGCTATCCAATCCTACATCTCTCATTCCTCCCTTGAACCGCTCTATTTTTCCTAAAACATATTTTATAATCTTATTGTTTTTTGAGTTCTCAGGAAAAACCTTTGTCTCAAATGCAACATTGAATTCATCATCTGCGACATATATTTTCTTTAAGGTTTCTCTTAGGTAACTTTTATTGTGTGTGATTTGCATCGCGACGTCATTATACACACGTTCTACCTCATTGGGATTCTTTCCGCATATTATACTATATCTAAAACTAATAATAATAGAATCCTTTAAAACCCTAACAAAATGCTCTTGAGACAAATTAATATAAGCAGCCATTAACATGGATGTAGACTGTTTAAGTCCGAATATATTCAAGAGATTTATGTTCTCTTGAATTTCCGAATTGCTTTGCCACAGCTCATCTGAGGAGTTTTTCAAGGCCATGTAAATATCACTATATTGGATCATTTCATTTATTATTTCAAAAACTTGACTATCCGACACTATACTTTTACGTATAACTTTAAAAAGTTCGTTAGAACGTACAGTCTTATTCTTTGAATTCCAATAGTATCTGATAAAATCAGGAAGTTTCTCCGCCTTTACATTGTTTGTCAATTTAGACCATTTTTCTTCCAATGTATTTATTCTTTCCGGATGTTCCGATGTATTATCTACCAATGAGAAAAGATAGTTTTTCAGCAGGTCAGCTGAAGACAACTGTACGCCACGAGCATTGAGAGTCTCAAAAACTCGAAAAGCGTTCATTTCATCACTAACTTTAATGATCGTGAAAAATAGGTTGTCAACCAAGTTTGTTATAAATTGGGCGTATTCCTTGCCTGTAGTGTATTTACTTTCCACACGTTTCCCATACCATTCAAAACACTTTCTCATTAGTTTTTCTGTATAAGATGTGTTACGAATCTTTAAATCTCCTAATTTGACAATATAATCCTTATAATAAGCATTATTATTTCTGTTAAGTATAAGGATATTGTCATATTCCAAAGATACAGGATCCATATTTCCTATATACGTGGTTTTAAGTGTATCTATGCGTTTTTGGTTATCTTCAACCTCTATACCTTTATCAACCAATTTTTGAATAGCCTTTATGGCTGCAAGGATGATAATTGTAATAGTCGTGAAACGTTGTTGTCCGTCAATGATTATTGACTGATTATTATTTACCGTTTGCAAAACCAGATAGCCCATATAATGGTCTCCATTTTCAGAGAGCATATTTTCAATGTCCATCCACAAATCATCCCACTGTTCCGTATCCCAAGAATAATCTCTTTGGAATTTTGGAATAATAAATTTACTTCCACTTCTAATCAGTGAACCAAAATGATTGGTTGTTGAATCTTGTATGCCTGTCATATCATTATTATTTTATTTGTTACACATTAATTTATTTGTTTCAGAAGCAATCGTTGCATCAATCCTTTCTTATGCTGTTCCAACAAAATTACTTTGTTCTCATATAGACTTATCAGTTCATCTATGGAAGAAAGACATTCTGCTATTTTTTGTTGTTCGGCAAGAGAGAATGGATACATTATTAAAATTATTTTTATATCATTTGCATTTAAATTAGGGATACCTGCATCTTTTTTCCCTTTTATTTTTCTTGTTGTTAGGAAATAATACAAATATGATGTTTGCACTGTATTATCTTTAGGTATAACCACTTTTAAACGAATTATAGGAGTAAAAAAAGCCCTATAATAAAAAATGGCACCAGCATTTGCACCTATTGAAGATATGCAAACAGCATCTTTATCTATTCTATACGAATCTGAATACCCATAAACATCTTTACCATTGGCATAAATAGGATATTTCATTATATTGCTATGCTCTTTAGAAATACTTTTCGGCGCTTCCCCACCAGTAAAAACATCACAACAATCAGCTATAGACATTTCTTTCCATTCACAATCCTTTTCAAACTCTGGGAAACGAAGTTCTGGCACAAACTTTCCCACAACAGGAAAAAGTTTCTGCAGAAGTCCTTTTTTATGTATCTTCAATTGCTCTACCTTTTCTTTTATAGCATTAATCTCTTCATCGATTGATGATAGACATTCTGCTATTTTTTGTTGTTCTATATAAGAAGGAAAAGGTATAGATAGATTGTTAATAATAGTTCCTGACAGATTTCCTTGTCCGCCTTGTAAAAAATGATTTATTATGACCGTTTTTTCTTTTTTAAGAAACTGATATACATACCTCGTACTATAATTTGCATTAGGTATAACTGCCAATATTGCCTGGTTAATAGCACCTCGTATTTTTGATATGGCTACTTCACCGCTTGTCGCTCCATATAAAGCATATAGTATTGTTCCTTTCTCAACAATCTTAGCAGAAGATTTCTCTACTCCCAAATGAGTCAAAGACAGTTCGGTAATAGTATTGTTTATTTCTCCAGATCGTATAAAAGGAATAACACCATTGTAATAATCTCGATTATTAACAGAAGGGGTTCCACCAGAAAATGTATTAGCTATATTACATAGCTTTTCTATATGCCATTCCCCCTCCTTTTCAAACTCAGGAAAACGAAGTTCTGGAACAAGTCTTTTGTTACTTGCTCCTTTCATATCACCTTCTTTTACCATATCATTCATCATAAGCCGACAATCCTGATATTTCCTGACCAGCTGCCATCTTTTTCAATAGCGGTGTCAAATCAGTCATCAATGCCATTTCTTCTTTCGCCCGTGCTTTCCAACCTAAATCCAGCGGTTCAAGCAGTTCGTTAAGTTTCTCTCCATCAAATATCTTCCGTTCAACGATATCATTGACAAACTGTTGCAGCGAAACGATATTCAATCCGTGAATATTTGCAATGCGTGACAGTTCGGCAGCAAATTTCTCGGTCTTGAACACTTCATACTCATCCTTGATTTCCTGTACGGTCTTACCGTTCAAACTGTCAGAATCGTGACTGTTTATGAAGGCTATAATATCATCGCGTTCATCAAGCATATTTGAACTTGAACAAATCAGACTTATCAGTTGATCCTTCGTCATCTTCGACATGGACGGAACGCCACTGTAATAACGTGCTATAAGTTCCATGATATAGTCATAGTCGATTATAGCCGATGCAAACAGCACAAACTCGAAGTCCAGTTCATCTATCGTATCGGATACGTCATCTTTCTTCTTATCTCGTCTGTCCCGAAGTTCCTTAGCCAAATCCAGATATGCACCACGGAACGCGGATAATTCATTATCTGTAAATCCGTAAGAGGCCATCCCTTCATTGGCAAATCCCGATTCATCGCTTGCTGTCTCAATGATGTCTGTATATTGATTCAACTGGGTCTTATATCTCTGCACTTCCTTAAAATGGTTGATGAAATCGGCCTTTGCATCATCTCCTCTCAGGTTCGCCACCTCTTCAGCCTTAAATTCCAAATCATGCATGTTCATGAATTCCCGCAGACTCTTGACGGCATCGTTATATTTCTTTATAATGGCAGATACCGGCTCAACCAGCCATACTTGCCGCGCCCTTTCGTCTTTCTCTCCGGAGAAGAGTACTATCGCTTCATCCACGGCCGCTTGCTGTCCGCGGAAATCGAGGATATTGCCGTATGGTTTCGTATCATTCAAAACACGGTTAGTACGTGAAAATGCCTGTACCAAGCCATGCCATTTCAAATTCTTATCGACATACAGTGTGTTCAGATACTTTGAATCAAAGCCGGTAAGCAACATATCCACCACGATGGTAATGTCAATCTTGTTATGATGAGGATAGTCCTTATTAGAATATTTCTGATCCTTTATCCTCTGCTGTACATCCTGATAATAAGCATCAAACTCTGTTATGGAATGATTTGTTCCGTATTGTCTGTTATAGTCAATGATAATCTCTTCAAGAGCTTTTTTCTTTCCATCCGGATCCAGCTCGTTGTCCTGACGTTCCTGCTGCAAATCTTCCTGCATCTGCTTTATATCCTTGTCCCCGTCTGCCGGAGGCGAGAATACACAGGCGACATTCAGACTGACATAGTTCTCATCCTCCTCAGCCCTCCTGTTCTGCTCTATTTTGAAGAGATTATAATACTCTATCGCCTCGTTGATGGAACCTGTGGCAAGCAAGGCATTGAACCGCATATCGTTGGTAGCGGCACGATGTTTATTTAGAATGGCATCGACAACAGCTTGCTTCTTTACTTTTCCGCCAACCATCTGCACGCCATTCTCATCTGGCTTGAAATAGTCAATATGGAAACGCAATACATTCTTGTCGTCAATGGCATTCGTTATCGTGTACGAATGCAGTTCCTTTTGGAATATGTCTTCTGTAGTCTTGTAGTGACCCTCCTCTCCTGTTGCCTGCACGTATGTGGCATTCTTGTCGAATATAGGTGTACCAGTGAAACCGAAGAGTTGGGCTTTGGGGAAGAACTCCTTGATAGCATTATGATTATCTCCAAACTGTGAACGATGGCACTCATCGAATATGAAGACGATTCTTTCATCCTTCAAATCCTCCAGTTCCTCCTGATAGTTTTTTCTGTTTTGTGGGTCTAAGGCAATTCCCAATTTCTGGATGGTGGTGACGATAATCTTGTCTTTATAGTCTTCCGACAACATCCTGCGCACAAGAGATTCCGTATTGGTATTTTCTTCCACACAGTTTTCCTGAAACTTGTTGAATTCTTCACGTGTCTGACGGTCAAGGTCTTTCCGGTCAACGACAAACAGGCACTTTGCAATATCAGGATTGTCTTTCAGCAAAGTGGCAGCCTTAAAGGAAGTGAGCGTTTTGCCGCTTCCCGTCGTGTGCCATATATAACCGTTTCCGCGATTCTCCTCTATACATTTGACAATAGCCTTTACCGCATAAATCTGATACGGGCGCATCATCAATACCTTTTGCTCACTGGCAACAAGCACCATATAACGACTTATCATCTCTCCCAATTTGCATTTTGAGAGGAAAGCGTCAGCAAAAGCATCAAGCCCGCTTATCTTTTTATTATTTTCATCCGCCCAATTATATACGGGTAGGAAATGTTCATCGGCATTGAAGTTGAAATGCTGGTTATTGTTATTGGCAAAGTAATATGTATTCGTCTGATTGCTTACGATAAACATCTGAATGAAGCAAAGCAATGAATTGGTATATCCATTGCCCACATCACTCTTATAACCGACAATCTGCTGCATGGCCCTCCGCGGACTGACTTCAAGTGTTTTGAGCTCAATCTGCACAAGAGGCAAACCGTTAACCAGCAGTATGACATCATATCGCTGAAAACTGTTACGCGTATTGATACGCAACTGACGTACAACCTCATAGTCATTCTTACACCAGTCCCTTATATTGACCAACGTGTATTGCAGCGGGGTTCCGTCCTCACGGAAAAACGTATTGCGCTCACGCAGTCTTTTTGACGAGACATATACATCTGAATCCGTAATGTCTTCCAATAGCCGTGTAAATTCCGAATCTGAAAGATGAACACGATTAAGGCGTTCGAATTTCTCACGGAAATTGCGTTCAAGAGTATCCCTATCGTAAATATCTTCACGATAGACATATTTCAAGTCACTTCTTAACTTGTCAACCAAGTGGTCTTCTATTTGTCTTTCTTTCATGCAAATTGACCGCTATTAATTATAAGAAACATCATAGGGCAAAAGCTCCATTCTGCATATTTTTTCGCTTATGGCAAAATCGGAATAAACTTAGGATTAGCAAGAAAACCTTCGTCCACTCAGGCAAAATAGATTTATATTACTAAAATCTTCCATTGGCCATTATTATCCTACAAAGATAATAATTTATTTTCGTTTACAAGCGATTACGCCGCGTTATTTCTTCCTTGACTTCGAAGACGGGAGTTCATCGGGACGTTTTGCTGAATGGAGAGATCGTGGTTTAACGAAGAGTATATACGTGAGTTCGGGATAAAACATGGCTCATAAAAGTTGGAATTCTGCACAAGAGGGAACTCATCCTGAACTCACGTAGTATATGCAACAATATACTGAGGGGAATTTTGATTTCACTATCGGAAAACGATTGACAAAAACGGTAAAAATGCCCTCGAAACAGCATCAGGAGTGGGCACTTTGGAAAATATTTCATCATCGGGCGCAAATTCCTGAGTTTTGCCTGTGCAAGTATAAACAGTTGTCATTCAGTAAGTTATGTCGTTGCTTTGGGATATGTGCGGTTTTAAAGCACCGAAAAGACGTCTTTTGAGGTAAAAATGTCAGGATTTGTTCTGCCGTAAGGGCCTCCTGGGGTTGCGACGGGGCCGCTGTCATCATGCGACG
>ERZ780208.467-NODE-467-length-41884-cov-6.549451_pt1 | contig 41884 bp, 36 predicted proteins | sample MGYA00511167_ERZ780208 | MGnify/ENA primary metagenome ERZ780208 (study PRJEB29588, sample SAMEA2159202) | human gut metagenome | biome: human gut; feature: human-associated habitat; material: faeces | place: Denmark | collected 2008/2010 ...
CAACGGACATTAGATACACAGTTGAGTCTATTTTGAATTCGTCGAACTCACGTTAAATAGTTTACCTTTGCACCCATGGAATAGAAATCATTAGGCATCAATAGAGATTTTTCAACTGTTTTTCCTGTAACTCATTATCGCTATAGTCCACACCACGGCGGCGTATGCCATTAGGGCGAAGAACTGTCCGCCAAGGTCGTACAGCGTGCTGCCCTTGAGATAGAGCGCCCTCATCGCCTCTATGAAATAGCGCAGCGGATTTACCATTGTAATTGCCTTTGCCCATGCCGGCATGCCCGCTATCGGGGTGAGCAGGCCACTGAGCAGGATGAAGATGACCAGGAAGAAGAACATGACGAGTGCCGCCTGCTGCGTGGTGTCGGAATAGTTGGAGACAATCAGGCCGAGGCAGGAGACCACAAGGATGAACAGTGTGGCGAAAAGCAAGATGACGGCGATGCTGCCCGACGGCACCTGACCGTAGATGGCCCTTGCCAGCAGCATGGAATAGGCAAGTATGAGCAGGCCGACACACCAGTAGGGAATAAGTTTTGAGAAGATGAACTCAAAGCGCCCCACGGGAGTGACGTTTATCTGCTCTATGGTGCCTTTCTCCTTCTCGCCCACGATGTTAAGTGCAGGCAGGAATCCTACTATAAGCACCAGCAGCATCGATATCAGTCCAGGCACCATGAAGGCCTTGTAGTCCAGCTCCGTATTGAACATGTAGCGCGGCTCCACATCGAAGTGAGCCATCCTTACCGCCCCGTCTGTCAGTCCGTGCTCTTCACGCAGACCGGCGGAATAGTCGGCGACAATCTGCGCCAAGTATGACGTGCCCAACCCTGCCTTCACGCCATTCACCGCATTGGCGGAAATCATCACCCGGCTGACACCGTCGCATACCAGTCTGCGCTCGAAGTCAGGCTCTATCTCGATGATGAAATCCACCTGCGCGCGCTCCATCGCCTGCAGTCCCTGCCTGTAGGAAGACGACACGTTGGCGAGCGTGAAGTATGCCGAAGCCGCCAGCTTCTGCACGAGGCGCGCCGACCATGTGCTGTGGTCGTTGTCGATGACGCCTATCTTCAGGTCCTTCACCTCCTGCGTGGCGGCCCTCGGCATAACGTTTATCATGCCAAGGGGCAGCAGGACGAACACTATTGGCTGGATGATGTTGCGCATCATTTGCTTAAACTCTTTTTCTATAAGGAATCGTATAACCATGGCGACATAATTTTACAAACGGGTTTTGAACATCTTCCATGACACCGCCAACAGCACGGCGGCCATTACGGCGAGTATCATGGTCTCGTGGAGCACATAGCGCACGGGCACGCCCTGTATCATCAGCCTGCGGGCAATGTCGACATACCACCGTGCGGGCACCATGACTGAGGCGCGCTGCAGGTCCTCGGGCATGCTCTCTATGGGGAAGGCGATGCCCGAAAGGTATACCGTGGGCACGATGAGCAGCAGGGAGAGAAGCATGGCGGCGAGCTGGCTCCCCACGCAGGTGGAGATGAACAGGCCGAGAAGCAGCGACACGAGTACGTAGAGCATGGTGATGGCGACAAAGCCGGTGAGGCTACCCGCAATAGGGATGTGCAGCAACACGACGGAGAGGGTGAGTATGGTGGCAAGGTTCAGGCACGAGATGACGAAATAAGGCACCAGCTTGGCAAGCACAATCACTATCGGTGGAAGCGGCGATGCCAAAAGTATCTCCATCGTGCCCGTTTCCTTCTCCTTCACTATGGCGATGCTCGTCATCATGGCGCATATCAGCAGCAGTATAAGTCCGATCATGCCGGGAACGAAGTTGTATTCGCTCTTGCTCTGCGGATTGTATAGGAACCGTGTTACAGGCTTGATCTGAAAAGACGGCTTCATACCGTTGTGTTGTGCCTGCTCCTGCTGCCATGCCGCAAGCACCTGCTGCATGTAGCCTGTGCGCACGGAGGCCTGGTTCGGTTCGCTGCCGTCGGTGAGTATCTGCACTTTCGCCTGTCCCGATTTCCGCATCTCAGAGGCGAAGTCGCGGCTGAAGGCAATCACCATGTCGGCCTTGTTCTGTAGGAAGACACGTTCTATCTCCGCCTCACTTTCCAAACTGCTGACAATAGTGAAGTATCTGTTGTGGGCGATGTGCTCCGCTATCTGTGCCGTGGCCTCGTCCTTTGAATAGTCGAGTACGGCGACGCGTGAGTTCTTCACCTCCGTAGTTATGGCAAATCCGAACAGGATAATCATCACAACGGGCATCACCACGAGTATCAGCATTGTGCGCTTGTCGCGGAGGATATGGCGGAACTCCTTGGTTACAAAAACTGTGAACTGTCTCATCTCTCTTTCTCTGTTTCTTTTTTTGCCTTGCGGGCAATTTCAGTTTCTTTTTGCCTTGCGGGCAAGCTGTAAAAACACGTCGTACATCGTCTCCACGCCAAACTGCCGTTTCAGCTCTGCGGGCGAATCAAGCGCCTCAATCCTGCCGTCAACCATTATGCTCACGCGGTCGCAGTATTCCGCCTCGTCCATGTAGTGGGTGGTGACGAACACGGTGATGCCGCGGTCGGCAGCCTGATAGATGAGTTCCCAAAACTGGCGGCGCGTCACGGGGTCAACGCCTCCCGTAGGCTCGTCGAGGAACACAATCTTCGGGTCGTGGAAGATGCTCAGCGAGAAGGCGAGCTTCTGCTTCCAGCCCAATGGCAGCGACCTGACCATGGTGTTCCGTTCCTTTGCAAAGCCAAGCTCGGTCAGCAAGATGTCTGCCTTCTCACGTATTTTCCGTACAGACATGCCGTAGATGCCGCCGAAGAGTTTCAGGTTTTCGTATACGGTAAGGTCGTCGTAGAGGGAGAACTTCTGGCTCATGTAGCCTATGTGCCTCTTCACCTGCTCCGCCTCGCGATACACATCGTAGCCCGCCACCCGCGCGCTGCCGTCGGATGGGCGGCTCAGTCCGCAGAGCATGCGCATTGCCGTGGTCTTGCCGGCACCGTTGGCACCGAGAAACCCGAATATATCGCCTTCATGCACCTTGAAGGTGATATGGTCCGTGGCTATGAAGTCGCCGAACTGCTTGGTCAGCCTGTCCGCTTCTATTACATATTTATCTGTCTTCATTTGTAGATGTCTGTTATCATTTGTCTGTGCATGCTTTCATTCGTTCGTGTCCGCTTTCATTAATGACATGAAACAGTCCTCGATGGTGGCGCTGACGGGAAAGACGCTCACATTGTGATGTCCCTTTCCGTTCAGATGTGCCGTCAGGTCGCAGGGCGTCAGCCGCTCTCCCACCGTGATGTGATAGGTCTCGCCGAACGAGAAGGCGGTGTTCACCTCCGGATGGCGGCGCAGGTCGGTGAGCAGCCTGTGCATCTCGTCACTTTTCACAGCCCAAAGCCTTTCCTTATATGCACCGATGATGCCCGCGGGGGTGTCGATGCGCAAGAAACCGCCGTCCTGTATCAAGGCGATGCGGTCGCATTGCACAGCCTCATCCATGTATGGCGTGGAGACAAGCACGGTGATGCCGTGTTCACGCTTCAGTTTCCACAACATTTCCCAAAACTCTTTTCTCGAAACTGGGTCGACACCAGTTGTCGGCTCGTCTAAGAAAAGCACCCGCGGGGCATGGATGAGCGCACACGACAGGGCGAGCTTCTGTTTCATTCCGCCTGACAGCTTGCCCGCCCTGCGCTTCCGGAACGGCTCTATCTGCCGGTAGATGTCTTCCACGAAGTGGTAGTTCTCTTTTACGGTCGTGCCGAAGATGGTGGCGAAGAAGTCAAGGTTCTCTTCCACAGACAAGTCCTGATAGAGCGAGAACCGTCCGGGCATGTAGCCTATCCGTCTTCTTATCGACTTGAAATCAGCCACAACGTCCAGCCCGTCGACCGATGCCGTTCCACCATCGGGCAGCATAAGTGTCGTGAGAATACGGAACAGTGTGGTCTTGCCGGCACCGTCGGGTCCGATGATACTGAATATCTCACCTTCTTCGACATCGAATGTCACCCCTTTAAGTGCCTTCACCCTACCCCTGTCGTAAGACTTCGTGAGGTTTCTTACGCTTACTGTTGACATAGCCGCATTAATAAATTAAGAATTAATAATTAATAATTAAAAAAGCTTCACGTCTCCGTACATGCCCCGCTTGATGAGTCCGTCGTTCTTAACAGCAATCTTTATGGCATAGACAAGGTTCGAGCGCTCGTCACGCGTCTGTATGGTTTTGGGCGTGAACTCCGCCTCGCTGCTTATCCACGACACCGTGCCCTCATACGCCTTGCGTTCCTTGGTGCCCTGATCAGCGTAGACCGTCACCTTCTGTCCTATCTTCAGTCCTGTCAGCTGGCCGGCAGTGACGTATGCCCGCAACTTCATGTCCGACACGTCGCCCACCTTGAACAGCGCGCGCCCCGGCATGGCATACTCTCCCTTCTCGGCGTATTTCAAGAGGATTACACCATCGATGGGCGACGTTATCCTTGCCTGCCGCATCATGTCGTCCACCTGACTTATCTGCGCGTCGAAGCCGGCCGACTGTCCGTCTATGCTTTGGTTGGCTGTGGACACCTGTTCATTGGTGGCGGCGAGCTGCTTCTGCAGGGTGGCTATCTGATAGCCGATGTCGTCCACCTGCTTCTGTGTGGCGGCGCCGTCCTTGAGCAGTGCCTTAAAACGTGCCTGCTCCGACTGTAGGTTGGCTATCTGCTGGCGCAGTGATGCCACCTGCCGCCCGGTGTCGAGCCTGCGGCTTGCGGCAGCGTCCTTTCCGGCGTCAAGCTGCTGCCTTTTCAGGGTGAGCTGCGTCATGTCGAGTTCGCCGAGAAGCTGGTCCGCCTTCACGGTCTGTCCCTCCTCTATGTTAAGCGACACGATTTCGCCCGTCCCCTTTGCCGAGACTATTACTTCCGTGGTCTCAAACACTCCCGACGCATCGTATTCCGCGTCTTTGCCTCCGCAGGCGGTGAGCATCGTTGCCGCCAATGCCGGGATAAGTATTATTGCTTTCTTCATATTTGTTGTTGTTTTATCGTCCGTACTTTGTTTTTCGCTTTCCCGCCGTGGCTTAAAAGCGTTTATATTAATTGTTCTTTGTGTATTTCAGGTTATAGCTCTCCTGCAACATCAGTATGGTGTGGGTGGCGAGGTCTATGCGCGACTGGTTCTCGCGGGTTAGCTCCTGCAGCAGGTTGTCGGTGTCTATTATCCCGTGCTCCAGTTTTGACTCGGCGGCTCGGCGAACGTCGCTGCGCAGGGATACTATTTCATGGTCGGCGGCTATCATCTGCCGGTATTTTGCCATGCCATCGGTATGCTGTATCCCGGCCATGCGGTTGTTGAAAAGGAACGTCTCGCGGGCGGTCTCCACTGTTCCGCGGCGTGCGGCGAGCTTGGCGCGGTCGTTCTTCCGGGTGTACAGGGCACCGATGTTCCACGACAGTCTGACGCCGGCAATTCCGTTCAGCGTCCACGTGCGGTTGAACATCGCGTCAAACTGGTCATATCCCGGATAGCCGTAATAGCCCTGCGCGAAGACACTAAGCCGGGGAAGCAGGCGTGCGTCAAGCAGACGCTCCTGCGCATCGGCAAGCTCAGTCTGGCGGTCGAAAAGCTGTAGTTCGGGGCGGTTGCAGTCTTGTGCAGTCACAGCGACATCCTGCGGCATGGCGAGGCTGGTGACGGACTTGCCGATGAACACTGCAAGCATATCCATGAGGCTTTTCCTCGATGAGGCAAGTTCCGTTGCCTGCTGCTCCGCCTTCAGCTTTTCCGCCGTCACGGTGCTTACATCGCTCTGCATGGCAATGCCGTGGGCGAGCATCGACTTCAGCTTGTCGAGATTTGACCGGAGGAGCATCTGCAGGTCTGTGTTCAGCTTTATCTTCTCGTCGAGAAGTAAAGCTCCGAAATAGAGGTCGTTCACTCTCTGGCGGATGGCGTAGAGGTCGGTTGCGGTCTGTGCCGTCTGCACCTCGCCCTCCATCCGCGCCACATTCTTCTGTCCGCTGATGAGTCCGCCGTCATATACCGTTTGGTTGATGTCGATGCCGATGCGGTACTGGTCTTTCCTCAGTCCCTTCGAGCTGAAGCCCTGTTGCGCGAGCACCTTTTTCAGTGGGTCAGGAAGTGCCATTATGTCGCTCTGATAGGTCGCCTGAGCCACGGCCGAAACCTGCGGAAGCCATCCTTTCGAGATGTTGCCCACGGTGTAGTCTGTGGTCCGCCTTATCAGGTCGTACTGCCTTATGAGCGGATAGTTTTCTTGTGCCAGACGCTGACATTCATCAAGCGTCACCGTCTGCGCCTGTGCCGACAGCGGCAGGAGCGCCATTATTAATAATGTAGTGATATGCTTCATAATTGCGTGATGTTTATCTTCTGCAAAGATAGGATGATTTTATGAGCTTTCTGTTTCAATATCCTTATTTTAATTGTCGATATTGTACGATTGTGCGTATAATCATCAAACCGTTCGGATTTTTATATCTACCTTTGCATATATGAAAGGAAACGTACTGAACGATTTTTCATTGCAGACTACAGACTTCAGCAGCATCAGCAACCTTGACGATGTGGCGTTTATCAACGAACATATCGGAATGGGTATGAACGTCGGGGCATACCGCGACAACTTCATCAGGCCGGGGCAACCTTACCGGTTCGTGGAGGGACGAATACTGTGGGTCACAGAAGGAAGCGCGGATTTTGAACTGACATTAGAGGAATACCACATTAAGAAAGGAGACATCGTGCTGCTGGCTCCCGAAACCATAATGGAACTGAAATCGTGCAGCAACGACTACAACATGATGGGCATAATATATAAGGAAGATATCTCCGTAACAAGAAACATCATCATCCATGCCGGAGAAGAGGACTGGCACGAGACCCGCCGCCTCGCCGGCATCCTTTGGGACATGGCCCGCCGCAAACCTTTCAGGCAAGAGACGGTGCGACTGCTCGTGTCAGCCATAATCAGCGACATACAGCACATAAGCCGTGCGGAGCAGGAAGTGCATCAGACAAAACAGAAAAGCCGGCAGGAAGAGACGTTCGGCAGATTTAAGAGACTGGTGAACGAATACTGCTGCCAGTACCGCACCATCCTTTTCTATGCCGACCGGCTCGCCCTCACGCCGCACTATCTGTCCACCCTGATAGCGAAAGTGAGCGGACAGAGCGTGATGTACTGGATAAACCGCGCCACGCTGATACAGGCAAAGGCTCTGCTGAAAAGCAACGACATGCTCGTATATGAGGTTGCCGAGCGTCTGAACTTCCCGAGCCAGTCCGCATTCGGCTCGTTCTTCAAGCGCGAGACAGGCATGTCGCCCAGCGAATACCAAAGGATGGATTAGAAGATTGCTGTTGTTTTATTTAAGAAGGCAATATCCTAACCGGAAATAATGTCACAAAGTGACGCGATTTCCGGTTACGGAACCGACATCCATCCTGCCGCAATCCGATATTTCCGATGCAAAGATATACGGAATCTATTTGGCAGAACGTGCTTTTTGATGTACCTTTGCAAATAAACTAATGTAACTTTACAAATAAAAACAGATATGATACAAGTAGATAAAGGAATATGCCCGCACAACCATGTCTGCCCGCTTATTAAAGCGTGCCCGGTAGGTGCCATCTCACAGAATGCCGAAGGCTTCCCCGTTATAGACTACAGTCTCTGCATTGAATGCGGGAAATGTGTCCGCAAATGCCCGATGAAGGCAATGAAACAAGTGGAAAACGGATAAAGAATCCTACATAAACGGATAAAGAATCTTACTGGAAACTGCATCGTCTGCAAAAGACGGAACAAGTTAAGGGTTGCATGCGCGATTGACACAGGCAACCCTTATCTTTTTACTCTAAGCAAACATACCGTCTGTCATTCATGATGCTTACCCGTGAAATCGTCGGAACGCACACGCAATACGCATGTGCGGGCGAACGATTCGGGCGGAAACGTAAATATCTCATTCGTCTTGCCAACGTGCTGAATCAGTTTGTTCAGGGCGTATGCCTTTTCCTGCTCATCGTCTACAAACTCCGCATGCCCGCTGCCCATTACGCTGTCGTATCTCCAGCAATAAGAGCAAGGGCGTTCCGGAGTTCCCTTGATGAACTCGTTGACGCAGTCCATCTGGAAATATACATCAGGATTGGCGCGCAGAATATCTATCTTCCTTCCCTCCACCGCGCAATGGAGATAAAGCACAAGGGCGTCACCCTCACGCTCGTACCCGAAATTAAGTGCCACGACGTATGGCTTGCCGTTGTCCACCATGCCAAGATGCACAACACTGCATCTTTCTACAATGTTAAAGATGCCATCCGTATCCTTTACTTCTCTGTCTTTCCTTCTCATACCTCAAATCTTTTTAATTATAAACAGACTCCTTTCTTACAGTCATGGAAGACTATAAGCATATTTATTGCTAATATTCTCTTTCGCCGAAAATGGCTGTGCCTATTCTCACATGGTTGCTTCCTTCGCGTATGGCTATTTCATAATCATTGGTCATTCCCATGCTCAATATGTCAAAGCCATGCAATCCGAACCGCTCATCGGTCTTTATAAGGTTATAGCAACGTGATATCTCCCAAAAATCAGAGACTACACGCACGTAATCATCCGTGTTGGATGCCATTCCCATCAGACCACGGATGCGTACGGCTGACAGGGATTCAAAACCACGGCTTCCGAAGAACTCCATCAGTTCATCCACAGAGTAACCTTCGCTATATTACCCTTTATGTCCACCATGCTCTCACTCCCAGTATTTTCCTGTCATCTCCGTTATCCTTATCTCAACCACCGCCGTACCCTTTACCATGTTGTCGGGCAGGCGGATTCCCGAAAGCTGCGGCGTGTATTTATCCACGATGGCATCGAGTACGGCTCTCTTGCGCTCTGTGTCACAGACTATTTCCGCCGTGCCCTGCGCCGTCACGCTCTGATACTTCGTGTTGGTGTCGCAAGGATTTCCAGTGTCGTCAAGCAACAGACCGTCCATATTGTAGACATTGAAACAGACGTGAGGGTTTCTCCGGAGATTGTCTATCTTCTGACCTTTCGGCAGGCCGTGGAAATATATCTTACCGTTGTCGTAAAGATAATGTAGCGGCGTGACATACGGCATACCGTCTTCACCGACCGTCGCCAAAGTGCCCGTCAGACCGCTCTTGAGCAGGCTTTCCGTCTGCCCGACAGTCAGTTGGTGGGTTTTCATTCTGTGCTGCATAATCAAAGTTTTTTATTGTTTCCGTTGATTTTTTGCAAAGGTACGAAACTTTTGGACTATCTTTGTGGTCCAGTTTTAACAATTATGAATAGTCCAGAAAGCACATACTTCATGCAACTGACCGTTGACAGGACTCTGCCCAAGCCCGTTTATGCGCAGATTGCAGATGGAATCATCACCGCCATAAGGCATGGCGCGCTCCGTCCGGGGACGGCATTGCCCGGTACGCGACAGTTAAGCTCGCAGCTGCAGGTCAACCGGAACACCGTCGTGCGTGCCTTTGAAATTCTCTCCGCCGAAGGCTGGGTCAGCAGCACCGAACGGCACGTTACCGTCGTGGCGGAAACATTGCCTTCGGCAGTGAGGCAGAAAAGACACAGACCGCCGCAGGCACACGATGAAGAGACCGTCCGCAGCGGACAGATATTCATTGACGACGGTATTCCAGACATCACCCGCTCGCCGATAAACGAACTGGCAAGGGCTTACCGCCGCATCTTCCGGCTAAAGGCGGGCTGGCAGATAATGAATATTTCCAACAAGCTGGGAGACCTGCATTTCCGTGAGGCTCTCTCGGATATGCTCAACCGGAACAGGCAGATGAGAACTTCCGCCCGGCAGCTGTGCGTGACACGCGGAAGCCAGATGGCACTGTTTCTGACGGCTCACAGCCTGCTGAAAAGGGACGATGTCGTATTGGTAGAAAATCCCGGCTTCCGGCCTGCATGGGAAACGTTCGGGCATGCGGGAGCTAAAATCATTCCCGTCAGGGTGGAAGCAGACGGCATCTGCGTGGAAGATATTGAACGTATTGTCAGGCAGACAGCCGTCAAGGCCGTATATCTTACGCCGCACCACCAGTATCCCACGACCGTGACGTTGAGTCCGGGCAAGCGGTTGAAGCTCATAGAGCTGTCCAACCGCCACGGATTCACGATCATAGAGGATGACTACGACAACGAGTTCCATTTCGGTCCGCGCCCCATAATGCCGATAGCCGCCTACGAGGAGATACGCAACTACGTGTACATTGGCACATTCAGCAAACTCATCGCCCCGGCTATACGGACCGGTTATATCTACAGTTCCGCCGACTTCATCGACAGGGCTGGAGAACTGCGCCGGATAATGGACATGCAGGGCGACAACTTCATGGAGCAGGCCCTGCTCGACCTCATCCTCTCCGGCGAACTGCGCCGGCATCAGAAACGGATGATGGAGGTTTACCGCAAGAAAAGAGACTTCTTCGCTGCCATGATAGAGAAGCACCTGCACGGCAAGGTGAGATACAGCATCCCGACAGGAGGACTGGCGTTTTGGCTTGTTCCGGCCTGCGGCAAAACGGATTTATATAAGGTAAGGGAGCAAGCCGCCAAGTCGTTCGTAAGTTTCTATACGCCCGACCGTTTCAGCTTTTCCGACCCCGTATGCGGAATAAGGCTGGCGTATGCCTCGCTGCCGGAGGAAGACCTGGAGAGAGGGCTTGCCGTATTGGGAAGATGCCTTTAGCGGCGGGCTTTGCTCTTAATACAGATGCAAAGTTACGCCGCCTCTTTGTTTTGTATTTGTTGTATCGTCTCGCGTATTTGTTGTATCCATGAATCTTACGGCATCGCCGACGGCCCTGCCGAACGCCTCCTCCTGCCCCGGCACGGTGATGAACAGATGGACCGCGCCACTGTATTCAATCCGCGTGGCCTTGCCGCCCATCCGCTCCGCGAGTTCCTTGCCTTGGTCGCGCAGGATGTCCCTCTCGGCCGCAACAATCAGAGTCTTGGGAAGGGTCTGCAGTTCGGCATCGCTGCATAAGCCCACGCTGATGGCCGGCGAATGGGCATCGGCCCTGAGCGTATATGCCCGGTTGAAGGCCTCCATAATCTGTGCGTCCAGTCCGTAGCCCTCGCCATACAGCCGCCATGACTCCGAACCGTCGTCGAAAGCCTTGGTCACGGGATAGAACAGCACGAGGGAGTGTATTCTGTCGCGGCACCGTCCGGACAAGGCCGTGGCCAGCGCAAGATTGCCTCCGGAACTGTCGCCGCCGATTGTGATGCGGTTTGCATCGATAAGCAAGCTGTCCGCATGCCCGATGATATATTCCACAGCACCGATACAGTCGTCAAGCCCCGCCGGATACGGATGTTCGGGAGCCAGCCGGTAGTCGAGCGCAACGACCCTCATCTTGCCTGAAGCGGCCATGGCGTTGCAGAACCGTCCGCAACTGTTGATGCTTCCGAATGTCCACCCGCCGCCGTGCAGATACAACAGCACGGGGAGCCGCCCGGCGCTGCCGTCCTTCGGCTCGTATATACGCATGGTCTCCGTGATCATCCTTGTCTCCACGTTGTCGGAATACTCCGGCTCGGTGTTGCGCGAGTTGCGCACAGCCGTCAGGTCACCGTTGTCGCCCTCTATCGCTTTCAGGATGGCTTGCGTCTGCCTGTATTGCAGTCCCGCCGGCATATTTCTCAGAAATTCGTCCGCCTGCGCTTCCATTGATTGCGCTTCCATGCGGGCGGCGCACGTAAGCAGCATGAACAGCGCAATTGTCAAGACACGTATTGATGACATATTATGTTTGTTTGAATTTTATGAATGTCGGATAATTATCCGGAAAAGGTACTCATTTTATCTGGTGACCCTCTATTTTCAATTTCGTTTTATCGATAAATCCCTTGTCCGTATAGGAAAATCCTTCCGTTTCATTTCAATTATTGGGAACGGGTTGCCTTGCTCATCCATCTCCGTCCGGCCGAATTCCACGAAGCCCAACTTCTCATAAAAAGCCCTTGCCTCAGGGTTCTGCTCGTTCACATCGACAAATACGGCCCCGTGGTTCCTTACCACCATGTCCACCAGTCGTTTGCCGATGCCTTTGCGCAAATACTGTGGCGAGACGAAAAGCATCTCAATCTTCTCGTCCTGTATGCCGATAAAGGCAATCGGAGCATCGGCATCGACGGCCACATAAAGATACCTGATGCTTGCCAGTCCTTCCGTCACGTATGGCTTCAGATTCTCAATGTCCGCCTCACGCAGGAAATGATGAGTGGCACGCACGGACGCCTCCCAAAGTGCCGTCAGCTTGTTCAAAAGCCCTCCATTCCGTTCGGGAGGCGGTATATATGCTATCACCATCACACCAGATTTATTCCGCCACTTCTTCATATATATTCCATTTTTATTCTATCGTCGCAAAGTTACCACATTTCCCTCAGAAAACCTCGCTATGCCGTCCACAAAGTACTAAGGCTGACGAAACATAAAGATAGTTCCCCGAGAAAGGAACATTCTCTGGGATTTTGATATGCTGCCCTTCGGCGGACTGATGATGCGATATAACGGCATTGCCAATATTTCCCGAATCGGAATATAAAGATTGACCGATTCGGGAACTACAGATTTTAATGGGTGTGTCGTGTAAGGGGAAAAAGGCAACAACTTCGTGACTTGCCTGTGCACTATGCCGCCGTACCTATTTCATAAAGAAATTCGGGAGCCAGGTCGGCACCGTTCGCCCACTCTATCGTCACGCGTGTGAGACCGTATTGTACGAACTTAACCGGGTCGAGCAGCTCGCCGAAAACATCACCCGTAAGATACGGATGCAGGTCTAATTTCTTCACCACCCCGTCGCTGAACTTCAAAAGAAGCTCATAGTCCTTTATATAGTCTACGTCTATAACTCTCAGCATGGCTGTCTTATCTTAAAGGTTCTATTCTATTCAGTTTCTCTCCTCTTTGGGCTTTCTCCCACAGCGTGAGTATTTCCTGCTCATGCAGATCAATCCACTCGTTGACCTTCGCTATCACCTTTGCCGGTGCCTAACCGTCCACAATCCTGTCAAGGACGCTGATGGAACATTCATAGCTGCCATACGTAATATATGTGGCGGATTGTGGTCCCGCCAATACAGACAGATTATGATTCCAAAGAATCTGCATATTTCAGGCATATCACATTGTTTTTGATTATGCTGCAAAGATAATCCTTATTTCCGACATGGACAAATGTATTACGGGATAATATCACCACTCCACCCTGTCGCCGAGTATCACGCCGTCGGCGGCATCGTCAGCCGTGAACGTCGCTCCGCGGTACTGCACGCAGAGCATCACGAGCGGCCCGGTGCCGTTGTTGCGCACGCTGCGCCTTCCGTCGGGAGCCACGCGCACCACACTGCCCTCGCCCACCGGCAAAATCTGTCCGTCAACCTGAAACTCACCCTTTCCGGCGAGGAAGAAATACAGTTCCTCATGCTGCTTATGAGTGTGGAGGAATCCCGTCTCCGTGCCCGGCTGGAACACCTGGAACGAGAAATCGCCGCCCGTGGCACCCACCGCAGCTCCGCCGAACACCTTGCCCGGTATCTTCACTTCCGGTCCGAGTTCAAGCACATAGTCACCGAGTTCGTTGAGACGGCCTACGCTAACGGCCGTGAAGTTCTTTGCCTCCGCAATCTTTTCAATCTGTTTCATAATCGTTGTTTTTATTGGTTTATAATTTATCGTTTCAATTTTAATTTTACTACCTTTGCAGCGCGTTACCGCTGTATTTCAACGGTGCAAAGTTACGAACTATTTATCTATCACGCAATAAGTTACAGAGAGGTGAGTAAGTTACCAAAAACTCACTCTTGGTGAACGACAACAAGTTACGATGGCAAAAAAATCAGAAAAAAATTCAATCGTTGAGATATGCCCCATCCGAAACGTCGTGGCACGCTTCGGCAACAAGTGGGCACTGCTCGTCATCCTCATCCTGAGCGAGAACGGCAGCACGCGTTTCAACCAGCTCGGCAAGCTCATCCCCGACATATCAACGAAAATGCTCGCCGGCACGCTCCACACGCTCGAAGCCGACGGGCTGGTCAGGCGCACGGTGTTCCCCGAAGTTCCCATCCGTGTGGAGTACGAACTTACGCCAACGGGCCATTCGCTCGTACCCATAATCCGGCAGCTCACCGACTGGGCGCTGCAGAACATGAAGTCAATAGTGGCGCACCGCAGGAAATTTGAGGCGGACGGGAAATAAATTCACGAAATCATCTTCAGCCCCACAACAGATGCTATCAGCGTGGTGATGAAGAACATACGCCAGAACGTGGCGGGCTCACCGAAAATGAATATTCCGACGAGCACCGTGCCGACGGCGCCGATGCCCGTCCACACGGGATAGGCCGTGCCCAGCGGCAGCGTGTGAGTGACACGGGCGAGAAGTCCCATGCTTGCAAGCGTGAAAACGAGGAAGCCGCCCATCCATGCCCACCACTCCATTCCGGTGACAACCTTGGCGCGTCCGAGACAATAGGTAAAACCGACTTCGCAAAGTCCTGCGACAATCAATATTATCCAGTTCATAAATGATGTAAAACGAAAAAAATCCTCTTGAGGGCTGCAGCAATATCCGGCGTCTCCTTCCCGAGGACGGATGCAAAGGTACATAAAAATGTGCAGAAAGCAGTATGAAGGGCCATGAAAAACACATTTCGGCGTCATAATAATATCACGGAATTTAACACTTGAAAATTCTCAAACTAGAGCGCGGCAAAGCCGGAATTCTGACACGGAGGCGCCGTTTTCCGACTTCCGGCGGCAAAATCCGGACCAAGGAGGCCCTCCCGGCTCTGCAGCGGAGCCGCTTTCGCGTTGCAACGAGGCCGCCGTCATCTTCCAACGAGGGCCTCGCTGCAACCCCGTAAGGCCCTTACGGCAAAATAAAACAGGACAAATCATTGCATACTTTCGCAAAAACTGACGTAACGTACGGCAGGTCAGGAACTTAAAGATGCACGCGCAAAACTCGCGAATTTGCAGCCAAAAGATTTTTATTTTTGAATTCTTCAAGGATTTGAAGGCATTTGTCCAAATACTTCCGAGTTTTTAACAGTTCATGAAGTCACATTGACAACGTTCGTATCCGCTCCGAGCCACAACGCCCTCCGTGGGCTCCCGTACACTCATACGCCAGCGGTCATCGTTTTTTCGTCACAAATCCGATTGATATTCATCGTTTTTTATTAATTTTGCATCGTTTTATATTACCATCAATACGATTATAAGATAAAAACGACATAATTTATATGGAATTAGCAAGCAAATACGACCCGCAAGCCGTGGAGTCGAAATGGTATCAGTATTGGCTTGACAACAAGCTCTTCAGCAGCAAGCCTGACGGTCGCGAACCCTACACGATAGTAATCCCGCCGCCAAACGTGACGGGCGTGCTCCACATGGGCCACATGCTCAACAACACCATTCAGGATATTCTCGTGCGCCGCGCGAGAATGGAAGGCAAGAACGCGTGCTGGGTTCCGGGAACGGACCACGCCTCCATTGCCACCGAGGCAAAGGTTGTGAACAAGCTGGCACAGCAGGGCATCAAGAAGACCGACCTGACACGTGACGAGTTCCTCGGCCACGCATGGGACTGGACCAACGAACACGGAGGCATCATCCTCAAGCAGCTGCGCCGTCTGGGAGCAAGCTGCGACTGGGACCGCACGGCGTTCACGATGGACGAGAAACGCTCCGAGGGTGTCATCAAGGTTTTCTGCGACCTCTACGAAAAGGGGCTCATCTACCGCGGCGTGCGCATGGTCAACTGGGACCCGCAGGCACAGACGGCCCTGTCCGACGAGGAGGTGATATATAAGGAGGAACACTCGAAGCTCTACTACCTGCGCTACATGGTGAAGGAAGAGCCCGGCAAATACGCCATCGTGGCCACGACACGCCCCGAGACCATCATGGGCGACACGGCCATGTGCATCAACCCCAATGACCCGAAGAATCAGTGGTTGCGCGGCAAGCACGTAATCGTGCCGCTGGTGGGCCGCGAGATTCCCGTCATCGAGGACGACTATGTTGACATTGAGTTCGGTACGGGCTGTCTGAAGGTGACGCCGGCACACGACATCAACGACCATGCCCTCGGTCTGAAGCACAATCTGGAGACGATTGACATCTTCAACGACAACGGAACCATCAGCGAGGCTGCCGGCATGTACGTCGGCATGGACCGCATGGACGTCCGCCGTCAGATAGAAAAGGACCTCACGGAGGCCGGACTGATGGAAAAGGTGGAGGACTATAATAATAAGGTGGGATGCTCCGAGCGTACCGGCGTGCCAATCGAGCCGAAGCTCTCGACGCAGTGGTTCCTCTCGATGAAGCACTTCGCCGACCTGTCACTCGACCCCGTGATGACTGACGAGATTCAGTTCTATCCCGCAAAATACAAGAACACCTACCGCCACTGGCTGGAGAACATCAAGGACTGGTGCATCAGCCGTCAGCTGTGGTGGGGCCACCGCATACCGGCATACTATTTCACGACGGCCGACGGAAAGCGCGACCTCGTCGTGGCCCGCACGGCCGAAGAGGCTTTGGCCAAGGCTCAGGAGAAGAACCCGGCTCTGACCGCCGCCGACCTCGCTCAGGACGAAGACTGTCTCGACACGTGGTTCTCGTCATGGCTGTGGCCCATCTCGGTGTTCGACGGCGTGAACAACCCCGACAACGAGGAAATCAGATACTACTATCCCACGAGCGACCTCGTGACCGGACCGGACATCATCTTCTTCTGGGTAGCCCGAATGATCATGGCCGGATATGAATATCGCGGAACGTTCCCCTTCAAGCATGTCTATTTCACGGGCATCGTCCGCGACAAGCTGGGCCGCAAGATGTCGAAGAGTCTCGGCAACTCGCCCGACCCGCTGATGCTCATCGACAAATACGGAGCCGACGGCGTGCGCATGGGTATGATGCTCTCCGCACCGGCCGGAAACGACATTCTCTTCGACGAAAGCCTCTGCGAACAGGGACGAAACTTCAACAACAAGATCTGGAACGCCTTCCGGCTTGTCAAGGGATGGCAGGTGGCCGACGCCGCACAGCCCGAAGCCAACGCCACGGCCACACGGTGGTTTGAGGCCAAGCTGAAGCAGACCAACGCCGAGGTAGACGACCTGTTCCGCAAATACCGCATTTCAGAGGCGCTCATGGCTGTCTACCGTCTGTTCTGGGACGAGTTCTCCAGCTGGTATCTCGAAATGGTCAAGCCGGCATACGGACAGCCCATCGACCGCACGACATACGATGCGACCATCACGTTCTTCGAGACGCTCCTCAAGATGCTCCATCCGTTCATGCCGTTCATCACCGAAGAGCTGTGGCAGCACATCTGCGACCGTCGCGACGGTGAGTCTATCATGCGCGACAAGCTGGAGGTGGCCGCCCCGACCGAGGATGACGAGCGCCTTGTGGCTGACATCGAGAATGTAAAGCAGATTGTGAGCGGCGTGCGCACGGTACGCAATCAGAAGAACATAGCCCCGAAAGAGGCTCTGACGCTCCAGACCGTAGGCGCCAACAAGTATGAGGCTTATTCAAGTGTCATCACGAAGATGGCCAATCTGTCAGCCATCGACGTCGTGAAGGAGAAGGACACTACGGCCGCCGCCTTCATGGTCGGCACCGACGAATTTGCCGTGCCGCTGGGCGACATGATTGACACCGAGGCTGAAATAGCCAAGCTCGAAGCCCAGCTGAAACACCTCGAAGGCTTCCTCGTCGGAATCAAGAAGAAGCTCTCAAACGAGAAGTTCGTAGCCAACGCGCCCGAAGCTGTCGTGGCGATGGAGCGTAAGAAGATGAGTGACAGCGAGGAGAAGATTGCTGCGATCAAGGAGTCGCTGGCCGCACTGAAAGGCTAAGAAGGAACGGCAGAATCCCAATAGGGTTCAGTAACTTGTAGGGACACATCCTTGTATTTGTCCGCCAATTGAATTTAATATGTTGGGCGGACAGATACAAGGATGTTTCTTTTGATTATACATACACCACTGGCACACGCCGTCCGGTATATCACTTCCGGCCAAACCTGCCTGCCACACGTTTCACCAGTGCGTCCCACAGGGTTGTCTTCTGGCGCAGGATGTGCATGGAATAGGCCGCACTGGCAAGACACACGGTTGTCCCCAGAACACAATAGAGCGACAGGTCTGAAACAAAGGTGACGGCGTAGGCAGACAAACCGAGAACTATCTGTACTGAAGAATACCTCAACACATGCGACGACGGGAAGTAACGATAGCGGAAACCGGCATAAAGAAAGGCCAATATGAGGTCGAGGAGGTTTGAAAGCGACAGAGCGATGCCTGTTCCGAGAAGGCCGCATGAGGAATATCCCACAATGACAAATATGACGAGGAATATGTATGACAGGGCCTCAAGGACGAGGAATGCGACAGATTCTCCCTTTGCCAGCACAACGTATGATACAGGAAGATAAACGGATTTGAAATACATGGACAGTGATGCGACCTGGGCCATGGCGACTACGGGAAGGAAACTGTCGGTGTAGAGCAAGGGAAGAAGAATCGGCAAGGACAGCATGAAGACGGCAAGCATCGGCGAAAGAAGCAGGACGGATACTTCAATCTGACGGTTGACAGTCAGATTGACGGCCGCGGTATCATGGTTTACGGCGGACAGGCGGGGGAAATAGTCGGTCTCCATTGCCGAGAATACCATGCCGGCGTATGTCACGGTAAGCATGAAGCCGGCGTTATAAAGTCCCACGGTGCACAGGTCGCTGTTGACGTTGAGATATGCCCGGATGATCATCTCTGCCCCGCTGCCGAATATGCCGGCAAGCGTGAAAGCCACACCAAGGCGTATCATCTCCATTCCCTCACCCAAGATGCCGTTGAAGCCGCGAAGGTGCAGGGGGTAGAAACGATAGGAATAGAGCATTGTGACACTCATACCGACTAAGGCCATGAGCACTATCACGGGAACGATACCCGTTTCTCCAAAGAAATAATAGACAGGGATGGAGATAACCAATGACAATACTACAAGACAAATCTGTATGAAAGCCAAAGCCCGAAGACGGCGGGAGGCTTTCAGAATGGCTGTCTCGCCACCGGTGACGGCAAGCCCCCCCACGGCCGGAGCAAGAAGAAGGAAGTGAAGGGTGTGGTCACCCCAGGAAAAGGTCCAGTCGCTGAGCAATGGCCCGACAACTATACATACCAACATTCCGAGCAGGGCCGTCAGAAGACACCACGCACGCACAACCTTGATGAAATGGGCAATGTGCTCCTCGTCACCTCCATCGAAGATTTCGGAAAGATGGCGCACAGCACTGAAAGAGATGCCAAGGCTGGTCATTTGGGAGATGAAGTTGACCACGGAATTGAACAACGATGTCAGTCCCATACCTCCCGGACCGAGGAGCATGGCAACGAGTTTGTTACGCGCAAGACCTATCACGATATTGAGTCCCTGTACGCCACCGAAGATTCCGGTGTACTTCAATATATGGCTATAACTTTCCCTTGATTCTGTTTCAGTCATCAAAATAATAAACGGACTTTCCACGGTTTTATTACATGAACACGGCTGTTTCTCTTCCGGTTTTCCGCAAATTATAAAAAATAGCCGACAGTTCTTCCGCTATAAGGAAATAAGTTAGTACCTTTGCATAGAGACTATACCGGAAATGTACTTCCGGAATAGAACGATACCTCGTCATGGAAATAAGACTAACAGTTATAATACCGGTCTACCGCGTCAGCAACACAATAGACAGATGCGTGAACAGCATCGTAAGACAGAAGTGTGACGGAATGGAAATCATACTCGTCGACGACGGCTCACCTGATAACTGTCCTGAAAAATGCGACCACTGGGCAGAACAGGACGACAGGATTAAGGTTATCCACAAGAGAAACGGAGGACTGAGCGATGCCCGCAATGCCGGTCTCGACGTTGCACGCGGAAAATATGTCACTTTCGCTGATTCGGATGACTACATCTGCAATGACACTTACGGTGAACTGATGGCCATCATAGGCGGACATCCGGAATACGACATACTTGAATATCCGGTATGCCGTGTCACAAGGATGTTGGAACAACATGTCGTCTGTTTCGGAGAGAATACATACAACACTCCCATAAATTATTGGATGGGCACGCAAGCATACACCCACTCGTATGCTTGTAACAAGATTTACCGCCGAAACCTATTCGACAATGTCAGATTTCCTGTGGGACGGGTATTTGAAGACATCGCAACATTGCCGCTGCTACTGGAACACACAAAATGCGTGGCTACGACCTGCAGCGGCATGTATTATTATTGCGACAACGCCGATGGCATCACCGCACGGGCACGCGGCGGGGAATGGCGCATGTTTCTCGACTCTCATTTAAACATGATAGACCGGTGCCGCGACCATCCGCTGTTCCATCAGTATTACATGCACGTTGTCAACATACAGCTATATGAATACGAACTGACCGGCGACAGGCCTCGGCTGGAACGAATTCCGATAAGGAAGTTCGGCGGTATCAATCATATATCAATACTGAAAGCCATTGTGATTAACATATTAGGAATAAACGCATTATGCAAAATAAACAAAGCTATAGTCAAAATGACAGGACACCGTTGATAAGTTTTATCGTGACTTGCTATAACATACCGGTCTGGATGCTGATTGAATGTATCGAGAGCATTACCTCACTATCGTTGCGGCCGTTCGAAAGAGAGATTATCATCGTGGACGACGGCTCGGACATGAGCCCTATAAACGACTTAAGCGACTTTTTGGAAGGCATTGTTTATATACGCCAACCGAACAAAGGACCAGGCGACGCCCGCAACACCGGCATTAAAATGGCTACAGGCAAGTATATACAGTTCGTTGACGGTGACGACAAACTGTCACAGACGGCGTACGAGCATTGTATAGACATTGTGCGATATAAAGGTGCCCCGGACATGGTCATGTTTAATTTTACAAACAATAGCAACGGTAGCGGGCAGATGAGATTTGACGACACAAGTCCGATATGCGGCACAGAGTATATGCAGCACAACAACGTACGCCAAGTAGCATGGGGGTACATCTTTAAGCGGACGATACTCGGCGAGCTACGCTTTACACCGGAAATTTATCATGAAGACGAGGAGTTCACACCGCAGCTTCTGCTACGGGCAGAGACGGTTTATTCAACTTCTGCAGAAGCATATATATACCGCAGGCGGGAAGGCTCCATAATGTCAAGTGATACAAAGAGAAGTATCCTGAAACGCCTGAATGACAAGAAGACAGTGATAATAAGGTTGAACGACATGATTGACAGCCTGCCGCACAATGACAAGATTGCGCTTCAACGGCGCGTTGCACAGATAACGATGGACTATATCTACAACATCATCACGCAGACGCGGAGCCGCAAGTATCTCGACCGGCAGCTCGACGACCTCCACTCAAGAGGTCTCTTCCCACTCCCTGACAAGAACTATACAAGGAAATATACATGGTTCCGCCGGATGACAAACAGCAGAGTGGGCCTTTCCATACTAATGCGCACATTGCCACTTATGAAAGAAGAAAGATGAAAATACTGCTATTGGGTGAATACAGCAACGTGCATGCCACGCTTGCCAAAGGACTGAAAGCGCTTGGACATGACGTCACCGTGGCTTCCAACGGCGACTTTTGGAAGAATTATCCGCGGGATATATCATTGGTGAGGCGCCCCGGGAAGTTAGGCGGCATAACGCTTCTGGCCAAACTGTACGCCATATTACCGCGGTTGAGGGGCTACGACGTGGTGCAACTGATCAATCCGATGTTTGCCGAGGTAAAGGCGGAGCGATTGTTCCCTATCTACAAGTATCTTCGCAAGCATAACAAGCGGGTCTTTCTCGGCGGGTTCGGCATGGACTGGTATTGGGTCAACACCTGCCTCTACGACCGCCCACTGCGTTACAGCGACTTCAACATAGGTGAAGAGATACGCACCGGAAAGGACGCGATGAAGGAACGGCGGGACTGGCTCGGCACTGCCAAGGAACGGTTGAACAAGTTCATTGCGGAAGATTGTGACGGAATCGTGACCGGACTGTACGAATATTGGGTATGCTACCGGCCTTCTTTCCCTGAAAAGACCGTCTTTATTCCTTTCCCGATACAACTCCCGGAAAATCAGGAGCAGTCCGCCCCACCCTCTTTCCAGCCTCCGCTGAAGCTGTTCATAGGCATCAACAAAAAGCGCAACGAATATAAAGGCACGGACATTATGCTTCGTGCCGCCGAGGATATAACCCGGAAGTATCCAGATAAAGTCGTGCTGAAGAAGGCGGAATCCGTTCCTTTCAATGAATACGAGAAGATGATGAACGGCAGCGACGCCATTCTTGACCAGCTGTACAGCTATACTCCATCCATGAATCCGCTTCTCGCGATGTCCAAGGGCATTATATGTATAGGTGGAGGAGAAGAGGAGAACTATGAGATACTGAACGAGAAAGAACTCCGTCCTATTATAAATGTAGAACCAAACTACCGGAGTGTCTTTCATGAACTGGAGCAACTTGTGCTGAACAGCGGCCGTATTGCGGAACTGAAACGCCAAAGTATAGAATACGTCAAGCGCCACCATGAATATATCAAGGTAGCCAAAGAATATGAAACATTCTATAAGAAGTTCATGTAAGAACCCACCGGACAAAATAAATGCGGTCAAAATCATTATGATTTTGACCGCATTGTTCTTTTAAGGAAGTACAACGATTATGCCTCTGCAGGTGCTTCTTCAGCAGGTGCGGCAGCTTCAGCGGCCTTTGCAGCCTCCTCAGCAGCCTTTGCGGCCTTCTTGTCAGCTACCTTTTTGGCGATAGTCTCATTGATCTTCTTCTCTGCCTCCAGCTCCTTTGCATAAGCAGCCTTCTTTGCCTGAGCTTCCTTCTCACGGACAGCATCAGCTCCCTTAACCTTGGTTGCCTTCCAAGCGTCGAACTTCTGCTGTGCAGCAGCCTCGTCGAAAGCGCCCTTCTTGACACCACCACGGAGGTGCTTCATGAGATAAACGCCCTCACGGCTCAGGATGTTGCGTACTGTGTCAGTAGGCTGTGCTCCTGTTTCCACCCAATAAAGGGCACGGTCAAAATTCAAATCTACTGTGGCAGGATTGGTGTTAGGGTTGTAAGTACCAATCTTCTCAGTAAATTTACCATCACGTGGTGCTCTAACGTCAGCGATTACGATGCTGTAAAAAGCATAGCCCTTACGGCCGCCGCGCTGCAATCTGATTTTTGTTGCCATTTTGTTTTATTTGTTTGTTAGGTTTGAATTTATGCTGCCAACTCGTGACAGCGGCTGCAAAGGTACGATATTTTTATTAAGTACCGCTACTGGAACAGCGTTAATTATTATTTTTTAACGAGTGTAAGACCGACTTTCATGCCTTTGATACTGTTCATCAGCGATGTAACGGTCTTGATATTGGCATTCGTAGACTTGCTTCCTATCGTCTTCATGAAGTTCAGGAGCTGCGTCGCGTCTGTCACAATCATCAGCGTCTTGCCATCCAACTGTGTCGTGATGGACACCGGCTTGATTGTTCCGTAGGTCAGAATCAGCTTCGAATCCTCTACTTTCCACTTGCCTTTTATGTTTCTTCCGTTCAGACTTTCCTTGAACGTACCGTCCTCAGCAAACGTGATGCTCATCGCACCGGGCTTAACACCGTATTTTGTGAGATATTCCTGCAGCTTCTTCTCCATTTTGTCGGCAGCCAGCTTTGCTCCGGCCTTTGCAAGAAAGTTGTCCGAATCAAAGACGATAGCCGGCTCGGAATACTCCCATGTACCCACAATCTGGTTCTTTGAAGCCTGCTTGTTACCTGAGAACACGGACGTCAGATTGGATATCAAATCGCCGGCAGAACCGGATGACGACGAGGAACCGCCGCCGGTGACAGCTCCGAGAATATCGCCCAAATTTATCTGAGCGCTTGCGTTCCCACTACCCAACATTAACATTGCGGCAAAAACAGCCGACTTTAAAGTAATTCTCTTCATTTTATATAAGTTATTAATATGGACCGACGGCTCTCTTTTACGGTGCCGCCATGTCCCTTGTTACATTGATTAATATCCTTTCAACCTGCTTTACGCCCTTTACTGTCCTCAGCTTACGTATCAGGGTCTCAAGCTTCGACGTATCGTCAAGCATCACGACCAGATTGCCGCGGAACAGTCCGTCGTTGCTGTCTATGCTGATACTGCGCAGGGTCAGCTTCTCATCCTTGCTGATGATGCTCGTCAGGTTGTTCACGATGCCTATGTCGTCATTGCCTATGACACGCAGCGTTATGGAATACTTCGACGAGCCCTTGCCGCTCCAGCGCGCCTTGACGATACGGTAGCCGAAACGCTTGCGCAGTTCGGCAGCGTTGGGGCAGTCGCACCGGTGTATCTTTATTCCTCCGCTGACTGTCACGAAGCCGAAAACATCGTCGCCGTAGATAGGCTGACAGCAACGTGCCAGCTGATAGTCGACACCTTTCAGATTTCGGTCTATCACGAGAACGTCGTCACTCTGACGTCCGGCCATGTCGCTATCGGCCTGAAAGTTGAACTCGCCGGCACTTCTCACCGGGCCTTCCGGCAACTGTCCCGACTCACGGGCCTGTATCTCCAGATAAGTGTCAATCACGGTGTTGACATCAAGCGAGCCGTCGGCTATCTGCCTGTAGAAATCGCTGACCTCCTTGAAACCGAGCCTCTTGATGAGCTTGGCCATGACCGGCTCTTCCATTTCAATCTTCCGGTTCTTGAACTTCCTCTCCAGCATTTCCTTAGCGAAAAGTCCCTCCTTCACCTGTGTCTCCTTCAGAGCCTGACGAATCTTCGCCTTTGCCCTCGACGTCTGGACAATGTTCAGCCATTCACGCTTCGGCTTCTGCGTGCCGGAAGTCATTATCTCCACCTGATCACCGCTGTGAAGCTTCTCACGGAAAGTCACCACCTTATTATTAATACGTGCACCCGTACATCCGTTTCCGACCTTGGAGTGTATATGGTAGGCAAAGTCGAGCACCGTCGCGCCTTTCGGGAACTTGAACAGGTCACCCTTCGGCGTGAAGACGAACACCTCGTCCTCATAGAGATCCATCTTAAACTGGTCCATCACCTGCAGGTCGTCACTGTTCTCCAATATGTTGCGTATGTTGGCAAGCCACTCGTCCAGTCCCGTCTCACCCTTCACGCCCTTGTAGCGCCAGTGGGCGGCGACTCCGCATTCGGCCACCTCGTCCATCCGTTCCGTGCGTATCTGCACCTCCACCCACTTGTGTTCCGGTCCCAGCACCGTGATGTGGAGACTCTCATAACCGTTCGATTTCGGTACCGACAGCCAGTCGCGCAGACGCTTGGGATTGGGCTGATACATATCCGTCACAATCGAATAGGCCTGCCAGCACTGCATCTTCTCCTGCTCGAACGGCGAGTCGATGATAATGCGTATGGCGAAGAGGTCATATATACCCTCCACGCCGCACTTCTGCTTCTTCATCTTCTGCCAGATGGAGTGGATGCTCTTCGTGCGTCCCTTCATGTGGAACCTCAGCCCTGCGGCCGTCAGCTTGTCGCTGATAGGTCCGATGAAACGCTCTATGTATGCGTCGCGCGACTTCTTCGTCGCGTTCAGTTTCTCCTTTATAAGATAGTAGGCGTCGTGCTCCAGATATTTCAGCGACAGGTCCTCCAGCTCGCTCTTCAGCTTATAGAGCCCCAGCTTGTGGGCCAGCGGGGCATAAAGGTAGGCCGCCTCCTCTGACACCTTCCTCCTAGCTTCCATGTTTTCATTGTCACGGAGCTGCCTCATCAGATTCACGCGGTCGGCAATCATAATCAGAATGACCCGCATGTCCTCAGCAAAAGACAGCAGCAGATTGCGGAAATTCTCGCTCTCCACGACCGGGTTCTTCTCATAGAGCTCAGCTATGCGCATAAGTCCGCTGAGAATCCGGGCCACCGACTCACCGAAGTCACGCCTCACGTCGTCGACCGTCGTGAATCCATCGGCCACGCTTGGATGGAGCAGAATGGCCAGCACGGCATCCCGTTTCAGTCCAATCTCATCGACAACAATCTTCGCTGTCTGCAGTCCGAAGAGTATCGGATTAAGTCCGAAGACATCCCGGTGCGTCTGGTTGCTGTCCATAGACTTCGCCAGATGGTCACGCATTTTCCTCTCGTCCTCCGGTTGGAGCGAAGCCCCGATGAGCGTCTTCAAGGTGACATAAAGCCTGCCCGCCTTTCTTCTCTCTTCTTCCGTAAATTCAAATCTTTCAGCCATAATTGTGTCAGTTTGTTAATAAGTAGGTGCAAAGTTACGATTTTTATTCGATTTATGCGGTTTTTACATGAAAAGTTATTATTTTTGTTGCATCATTTCCAATAAATAACATAATTATGCTATCACAAGAAGACCTTAAACAAATCGCTCTGAAGGGCATGACCGAGGAGCAGATCAAAAATCAGTTGGAACAATTCAAGACCGGTTTCCCGTTTCTGAGACTGGAGGCAGCTGCCGGAATAGACCACGGCATCATGGCTCCCGGCAAGGACGAGCGTGCCGCCTACGAGAAAGCGTGGACAGACTATAAGGCAAAAGGCCACCGCGTGGTCAAGTTCGTTCCCGCCTCCGGTGCCGCAAGCCGCATGTTCAAGGACATGTTCGCTTTCCTCGACGCCGACTACGACGTTCCGACGACTGATTTTGAGAAACACTATTTCGACAATCTTGAGAACTTCGCTTTCTACGATGCTCTTGACGGACATTGCCGGAAGAACGAGGGTAAGAGTATAAAGGAACTGACGGCAGAAGGCAACTACAAGGCTGTAGTGGCCAACATGCTCGAAGCCAAGGGCCTCAACTACGGCCAGCTCCCCAAAGGACTTCTCCTCTTCCACAGATATGAGGACGACTCACGCACGCCGATGGAGGAACATCTTGTCGAAGGTGCGCTCTACGCCGCAAGCAACGGCGAGGCACATGTCCACTTCACAGTCAGCCACGAGCACATGCCGCTCTTCCGCCAAATGGTGGAAGCAAAGGCCGACCGCTACGCCAAGACCTACGGCATCAGCTACGACATCACGTTCTCTGAGCAGAAACCGAGCACGGACACCGTAGCCGCTAATCCCGACAACACGCCGTTCCGCACCGACGAGGGCCGTCTGCTCTTCCGTCCCGGAGGCCACGGCGCGCTGATCGAGAACCTCAACGAAATCGACGCCGACGTCATCTTCATCAAGAACATCGACAACGTCGTTCCGGACCGTCTGAAAGCCGACACCGTTGAATATAAGCAGGTCATCGCCGGCATTCTCGTCACGCTGCAGCAGAAAGCCTTCGACTATCTCCGTCTGCTGGAAACGGGAGCCTACACCCACGAGCAACTGGAGGAAATCATACGCTTTGTCCAGCAGAACCTCTGCTGCCGCAAGCATGACATCAAGAATCTTGAAGACGCCGAACTCGTCATCTATCTGCGCAACAAGCTCAACCGCCCCATGCGCGTGTGCGGCGTAGTCAAGAACGTGGGCGAACCCGGCGGCGGTCCGTTCCTCACCTACAATCAGGACGGCACGGTCAGCCTCCAGATTCTGGAAAGCAGCCAGATCGACAAGAGCAACAAGGAGTATATGGAGATGTTCACCAAAGGAACCCACTTCAACCCCGTCGACCTCGTCTGCGCCGTCAAGGACTATCAGGGCCGTCCCTTCTCTCTGCCCGATTTCGTCGACAAGACCACCGGTTTCATCAGCAGCAAGAGCAAGAGCGGCAAGGAACTGAAGGCCCTCGAACTGCCCGGACTGTGGAACGGAGCCATGAGCGACTGGAACACAATCTTCGTTGAGGTCCCGCTCTCGACCTTCAATCCGGTCAAGACGGTCAACGACCTTCTACGTGAGCAGCATCAGTAAGCCGCCCACCCGACCCTAAGACCATCCGCGGATTGCGCAAGATACGGCCCTCGTGACCGCCTTGCACAATCCGCGGATTTCTTTTTGCCTGCTCATACGGTACAAAACAAGTCATAATAATATCACGGAATTTAACACTTGAAAATTCTCAAACCAGAGAGCGGCAAAGCCAGATTTTTAACATTCCACCGCTGTCATCATCCCGTTTTTTGTCCGTCGCCTACCAAGTAGGCCCTCCCGAGGTCGCAATAAGGCCACCGTTGCATGACAGCGACATGCTTGTTGCAATGCAACGGGCGCCCCGTTGCAACCCCGTAAAGCCCTTACGGCAAAACAAAACACGACAAATTATTGCACATTTTTATTGTTTTTGCCGTAACATACTGTTATTAAGACGCTTAAAGATGCGCATGCAAAACTCGCAAATTTGCGGCCAAATGATTTTAGTTTCAGAATATTGCAAGGATTTGAAGGCATTTGTCCTAATACTTCCGAGTTTTTAACAGTTTTATAAAAGGAGGAGCTTTCGTGAAAGAGAGAAAGTGGAATGAGAAGAAATAAAACGACCGTTTTGTCATATCACCACGTATTTGTCGGAACGTGAAAAGTAAGTAAAGTTCAAAATTATGAATACGTTTTAACATTCATTAATGACGATTTAGCCTTATCGGCGGTATCTGGCAGAACCTTTGTAATGGTGGATTTATTTGCAGCTATCCGTCACAGCAGCATAATTCCACTTAGACTTTGTTGTCCCAATTACAATCACGCCCACCACGCGAAAGCCACGTTATTTGATTTATCGCATATTTAATGCGTCACAAATGCCTTATTTGATAATTCTGGCACACCTTTTGCGATTTAATTCGTATATTTGCAGAATAATAACATTGATAAGATAAAACGAGAAAAGAATATATGACCAGCCAGTTTTCACCGAAAGTATCTGAGATACTCGCATACAGCAAAGAAGAGGCCGCACGCCTGGCCAGCCGGGCGGTAGGTCCGGAACATCTTTTGCTGGGACTTCTCAGGATGAAAGAAGGACCGGTAATCGATGTCTTCCACAGACTTGACATCAACATGCAGTCCGTCAGGACAGGACTGGAGGAAAAGGTAAGGGAAGACGAGCTGAACATGCCCGTCAGCACGCAGGAGCCCGTCTTGAACGAAAAGGCGAGCAATATTCTGAAACTCGCTGTGCTTGAGGCACGTATCCAACGAACGCAGCGCGTCGACGAGCAGCACATACTGCTGGCTATCCTCCATGACCAAGTGAACAACGGAGCCAAAGAAATATTGGAATTCAACAACATGAACTACGATGATGTATTGACAATGCTGCACCTGAAGAGCGGCGTCAAAGACGGCATCGGCCTCCCCGATGAAGAGGAGGACGAGGAAACCGCCGGACAGGACCGCGCCAGCGGCAACGGCAGCAATGCGGGCAGCGCGCGCCAGACTGCCACACAGACACAGAAGCCAGCGGGCAAGACGCCCGTTCTTGACAATTTCGGTGTGGACATGACAAAGGCTGCCGCAGAGGGAAAGCTCGACCCGATTGTGGGACGGGAGCGCGAGATTGCGCGTGTGATAGAAATCCTCTGCCGCAGAAAGAAGAACAATCCTATATTAATAGGTGAGCCGGGCGTCGGAAAGAGTGCCATCGTCGAAGGACTGGCACAGCTCATCGCCACACGCCACACCTCCCCCATCCTCTTCAACAAGCGCCTCATCAGCCTGGACATGACTGCCGTCGTGGCCGGAACGAAATACAGGGGACAGTTTGAGGAGCGCATCAGGGCTCTGATAAAGGAGATTGAGCAGAATCCCGACGTGATTGTCTTCATCGACGAGATACACACCATCATCGGAGCCGGCTCAACTCCAGGAAGCATGGATGCGGCGAACATCCTCAAACCGGCACTGGCACGGGGTACGATACAGTGTATCGGTGCCACGACGCTGGACGAGTATCGTAACAGCATCGAGAAAGACGGTGCGCTGGAACGCCGCTTCCAGAAGGTGCTCGTCGAACCGACAACGGCTGACGAGACGCTCCAGATTCTGCAGAACATCAAGGACAGGTATGAGCATCACCACCATGTGGCATATACGGACGAGGCTCTGACAGCATGTGTCAGGCTGACAGAACGCTACATCACCGACCGTCAGTTCCCCGACAAGGCCATCGACGCTCTTGACGAGGTCGGCTCACGCGTCCATCTGAGCAATGCGCAGATTCCGCCGGAGATAACAGCCAAGGAAAAAGAGATTGCGTTCATAAAGGAGAAGAAGCAGAGCGCCGTGAGAAGCCAGAACTTTGAGCTGGCCGCCGGCTACCGCGACCGTCAGACAGAACTGGAAGCCGAACTGAAGGAACTCAACGAGAAGTGGAGCAACGGCGAGAGCGGCGAGCGACAGAATGTGACGGACCGTGACGTGGCCGACGTGGTGTCGATGATGACGGGTGTCCCCGTACAGCGCATGGCGGAAGCCGAGGGAATCCGTCTGAAGGGCATGGCCGCAGAGTTGAAAGGCGCGGTGATAGCCCAGGATGCCGCCATCGAGAAGATGGTGAAGGCCATACAGCGCAACCGTGTGGGGCTGAAAGACCCCAACCACCCCATCGGAGCGTTCATGTTCCTCGGTCCGACCGGTGTCGGAAAGACTTATCTGGCGAAGAAGCTGGCCGAATTCATGTTCGGATCGAGTGATGCTCTGATACGCATCGACATGAGCGAATACACGGAGAGCTTCAATGTGTCGCGCCTCATCGGTGCGCCTCCGGGATATGTCGGCTACGAAGAGGGCGGACAACTCACGGAAAAGGTGCGCCGCCACCCCTACTCCATCATCCTGTTGGACGAGATTGAGAAGGCTCACGGCAATATATACAACCTGCTGTTGCAGGTGCTTGACGAGGGACGGCTCACGGACGGCAACGGACGGTTTGTGGATTTCCGCAACACGGTCATCATCATGACGAGCAACGCCGGCACGAAGCGGCTCAAGGAGTTCTCACGCGGTGTGGGATTCAACGCGGCAAGCGTCGGACTTGCGCTCAACGACAAGGACAAGGAGTACGCCCGCAGCATCATCCAGAAGTCACTGAGCAAGCAGTTCTCGCCGGAATTCCTCAACCGTCTGGACGAGATCATCACGTTTGACCAGCTTGACCTCGAAGCAATAAAGAAGATTATCAACATCGAACTGAGCGGTCTGTTCAAGCGTGTCGAAGGCCTCGGCTATCATCTGGAAATCAGTGACGAAGCCAAAGAGTTTGTGGCGAACAAGGGGTATGATGTCCAGTTCGGTGCACGTCCGCTGAAACGCGCCATCCAGAACCACATAGAGGACGGACTGAGCGAAATGATCATCAACGGAGACCTGAAGCCGGGAGACACCATAAGAATAACAAAGGAGGACGACAAGGAAGAGTTGACGTTCGGATGAGATGCTCTTCATAAGGAGATAGAGGGAGATAAAAGAAGATAGAGGGAGATAAAGGACAATGGTCTTAGTTCTTGCAACAAGACATACGTCCTTTATCTCCCTCTATCTTCTTTTATCTCCCTCTATCTCCTTAATTATCTCCCCACTATCTTATTGTCATCACCAGCGCCCTACGGCTCTCCTCCGTAATACGGAACCTGTTGTCCGGACGCTCGCCGACAAGCCACACGATGCGACCGGAGGCATCGGTGAGAACGAGCTGGCGGCGTTTGCGGAAGAGGGAATATTTCCGGTCAGTGAGATAGTCGCTCACGAGTTTTGTCCCTTTCATGCCGAACGGAACAAAACGATCTCCTTCGGCGACGGGACGCAACGTGAGCGGAAATGCTATCTTATCTGCGTCAAGACACGCCGTATCGGACGAACGGGACAGGACGAAGCTGTTGTCTATCGGTTGCATGCTGACTTTCAGGCGGCCGCCGGACTTCAAGACGTATGTTCCGTCTTCGATTATCTTCTGCGGTTGAATAGCGGGAATGTTGCGTTCAATGAGCAGACGTCCACGGTCAATGAGCAGTTCATGGCTCTGCGACGAAAAAACACGGCCGGACGGAGCGTCAAGGTTAGCATGAATCTGCTCTGTCTGCGCCGGACTGAAACCGTATTGGCGCAGGATTTCATATAAAAGATAGGCCGGTGACGGCTCGGATTTGAGCTTATCTATATCCACCGCGACACCGCCGTCATAATCCTTAACTACCTTTTTTATAGCCTCAACGGTCGCCGCGTCAAGCATGGTGACGGCATCAGAGACATGGGCGGCGGCCCGGCTGACATTCTCGGAAAAGGCGGGATTGATTTCTTTCAGGAGCGGAATGACGTTGAGACGCAGTTTGTTGCGCACGACATCATCCACGAGATTGGTGCTGTCGGTGACGTATGGCTGTCCGACCGAGGCCAGATAGCGCTCTATGTCCTGTCGGCTGAGACACAGAAGAGGGCGCTTGATATGGCCGTTGACGGGACGGATGCCCGTCAGTCCGCGCAATCCTGTCCCGCGGACAAGGTTCATCAGCACTGTCTCGACGCTGTCGTCACGATGGTGTGCGACGCAGATGTCGGCCGCACCGATGTCCCGGCGCAGCTGTTCAAAGTAGTTGTAACGAAGTTGACGGGCCGCCATCTCGATGCTGACTTTATGCAACGACGCGTAACTGAGCGTATCGAAATGGACAAGATGGAACGGAACGGCACGTGACTGACACAGGGATTTGACGAAATCCTCGTCCCGGTCGGACTCCTCACCGCGCAAATGGAAATTACAGTGGGTGGCCTCGACGTCATAACCGAGGCCCGAAAGAATGAGCAGAAGAGCCACACTGTCGGCTCCTCCGCTCAATGCTATGATATGGTGCCCGGCTCTGTCGAGCAGATTATGGCGGGCGATATATGACGCTACGGTTTCTTCAGTTCTCACGGCTCTACTCTACATATAGCACAAGGCCCTTGAGATATTCTCCCTCCGGATGGTAGATGTTGACGGGATGGTCTGCCGGCTGATGCAACTGGTGCAGAATGCGGACCTTACGACCGGCAAGTGCGGCTGCCGTGAAGACGGCGTTGCGGAAGTTATCCTTCGTGACTACCTGACTGCAGGAGAACGTAAACAGTATGCCGCCGGGCTTGATTTTCTCAAATGCCTTGGCGTTGAGACGACTGTAGCCCTTCAGTGCGTTATGCAAGGCCGCGCGGTGCTTGGCAAAAGCGGGCGGGTCGAGGATTATCAGGTCATAGTTTGAACCGGCGTCTTCAAGATATTTGAAGGCGTCTTCACAGTAAGCCTCGTGACGGCCGTCGCCTGGGAAATTCAGTTCGACGTTCTGGCGCGTCAGTTCGATGGCCTTGGCACTGCTGTCCACCGAATGGACAAGCTCTGCCCCACCCCTCATGGCGTAGAAAGAGAAGCCTCCCGTGTAGCAGAACATGTTGAGAACGCGACGACCATGCGAGTATTTCTCAAGCAACGAGCGGTTTTCCCGTTGGTCGACGAAGAATCCTGTCTTCTGGCCTTTCAGCCAGTCGACACGGAATTTAAGACCGTTTTCTATCGCGATATTGTCATCACTGCTACCATATATGAATCCGTTCTCCTGACCGAGGTCGGCTTTGAATGGTAACGTTGTCTCACTCTTGTAGAACACATTGGCCACTCTGCCGGCCATAACGTCAACCAACGCTTTGGCAATATCAAGGCGGCACACATGTATTCCGACGCTGTGGGCCTGCATGACGGCCGTCTGACCGTAGACGTCAATCACGAGTCCCGGGATATTGTCGCCCTCACCATGTACCAACCGATAGGTATTGTTCTGCGGATTGTCCGCAATGCCGACGGCGATACGCATGGACAAGGCCGCCTGCAGACGCGAACGCCAGAATCCGGCGTCAATGGCTACGTCGTGGAACGAGAGCACACGTACGGCGATGGAGCCTATCTGATAATGCCCCACGGCAATAAACCGTCCGTCGCTGGTCATAACCCTTACGGCATCGCCCTCTTCAATTCCTTCGTCACTGCGGTTGATTGCACCGGAAAACACCCACGGGTGGAAGCGTTTCAGGCTTTCCTCTTTACCCCGCTTTAGATATATCTGCTTGTACATTGTCATTATAGTCTGTTTTAATCAATTCATATTCACCCGTCTGACGCAGCCGCAGCAGTTCCTCATACAGTTTTATGCAAGTCCATGCGTCCGTCGCGGCATATAGTTTCTGCTTGTCGTTCAGAACGTCGGCCTCCCAGTTGGTCAGCCTCTGCGTCTTGCTTATTTTCTGACCGAAGAAGTTTGCATACAGCTTCTGCAGGCTGAGATCCTCTATGCCCAGCTCGCGCACACAATGCTGAAGTTCAATGAAGTTTCCGGGAGTAAAAGCTGCGGTCTTATGAAGCATCATGAGGTCGTCGTGAAGAGAAAGCCCGACCTTCGGTACTGTCGTGTCTTCCAGAAGCCGGATGATGTCGGCGGTCATGCCTGTATAATTCAAACGGAACAGAAAACAGGTGTCGTGGGAAGATACCTGAAGGAGCGCGACCTTATGAATCACTCCTTTTCTAAAGGACGGTCGGGTCTCCGTATCGACCCCGAGAATGGGCTGTGACAAAAGATAATCGACGGCTCGCTGTGCCTCACTCTGAGACACGACCACGATTATGCGCCCCTCGAACAACACACGGGGCAAATCCTTTATAAGCGATTTGTCGTACTTGCTATATAATAGTTTTTTCATTTACGAACTATTTTCAAGGTGCAAAATTACAAAAAAGCAGTGAGTTTATTGTAAAATATAAGTTTTTTCTGCTACTTTTGCAGAAGATTTGAGAAAGTTTGAATATGGCCAAAAGAAAGAAAGAGAACAAAGTGACGTCATTCGGTGACGCCATCGGTTTCAACAATATATTTCAAAATGAGAAAGTAAACTTCACGATAGGCGTCATTTCGTTTGTCGTCGCTATATACCTTATACTGTCGTTCATATCCTTCTTTACCACCGGAGCAGCCGATCAGGGGCTCATCGCAGAACCACGGCCCGGCGAGATAATGAACGCCAAAAGGGAATTTCAGAACAGTTGCGGCTCTTTGGGGGCATACGCGTCTTACTTCTTCGTCAAGCAATGCTTCGGACTGCCGGCCTTCCTGATACCCATATTCCTCATATTGGCATCAATGAAGATGATGCGCGTATATACGATAAACCTCTCCAAATGGTTTATATGTACCATGATTGTCATGGTCTGGGCATCCGTCACATTCTCAAAGTTCCTCACCCCGCTGTTCATCGAAAGCTGGTTTAATCCCGGCGGAGACCACGGCATATACGTATGCCGATGGATTGAGAATCTCGTCGGCTCACCGGGACTTATCGCCATTCTGTGTCTCATAGCCATAATATTCCTCACTTATATCACGGCCGAGACCATATATGTGATAAGAAAGATGCTCAATCCGGTCAAATTCTTCACCGACAGGGTCAAGTTTGAGGTGACCAACAAGGACGGAAAGAACAACGACGGACTGGCTTCTGACGACGATACGGCAATCAAGACACTTGAAGATCCCGAGGTTTTCGACAATCCGGAAACGCAGATTGTCGAGTTTGACACCACGGAGGATGAGACAGACGGTGATGACAGTCCTGCAACGGAAAAGGAAACGAAACCGAAACCATCAGTCAAAGAGACTCCGGAACCAAAAGAACCGGGTATGGACATCAGCGTGGCACACAGCGAGGAAAAAGCCAGCGGAAAGTCGCTTGCCAGCAATCAAGGTGAGATGACAGCCCCGTACGACCCGAAGCGCGACCTCGAAAACTATCATTATCCCACACTTGACCTTCTCAAGAAGTACGACAATGACGGCAAGCCATATATAGATATGGTGGAACAGACGGCCAACAAAAACCGCATCGTAGAGGTTCTGCGCAACTTCGGTGTGGAAATCAGCAGCATCAAGGCCACCGTCGGCCCGACAATCACGCTCTATGAGATTACGCCAGCTCAGGGTGTGCGCATCTCCAAGATACGGAATCTTGAAGACGACATCGCCCTCAGCCTCTCGGCCCTCGGAATCCGTATCATCGCGCCTATCCCCGGAAAGGGCACTATCGGTATTGAAGTGCCGAACGCGAAGCCGAACATCGTGTCAATGGAGAGCATCCTGAACTCAAAGAAGTTTCAGGAGAGCACGATGGAACTGCCCTGCGCCGTCGGAAAGACCATCACGAACGAGGTCTTCATGTTCGACCTCGCAAAGATTCCGCACCTTCTCGTGGCCGGTGCCACGGGTCAGGGAAAGTCCGTGGGACTCAACGCCATCATAACGTCACTGCTCTACAAGAAGCATCCGGCCGAGCTGAAGATTGTCCTCATCGACCCGAAGAAGGTCGAGTTCAGCATCTACGGCCCGATTGCCAACCACTTCCTTGCCAAAGTTCCCGACGAAGATGCCGAACCGATCATCACCGACGTCACCAAGGTCGTGCGCACACTGAACAGTCTCTGCAAGGAGATGGACACGCGCTATGACCTCCTGAAGATGGCCGGAGCAAGAAACATAAAGGAATATAACAAGAAATTCATCTCGCGGCAGCTCAATCCACAGCGCGGACATAAGTTCATGCCGTATATCGTGGTCATCATCGACGAGTTCGGCGACCTTATCATGACTGCCGGAAAAGAAATCGAGCTGCCTATCGCACGTATCGCCCAGCTGGCCCGTGCCGTAGGTATCCACATGGTGATAGCCACCCAGCGTCCAACAACAACAATCATCACCGGTAACATCAAGGCGAACTTTCCGGGCCGAATCGCCTTCAAAGTCAGCGCCATGATTGACTCGAAGACAATTCTTGACCGTCCCGGAGCCAACCAGCTGATTGGCCGCGGAGACCTTCTTTTCCTCAACGGCAACGAGCCGGTGCGCGTCCAGTGTGCCTTTGTGGACACTCCCGAAGTGGAGCGCATCAACGAATTCATCGCAAAACAGCAGGGCTATCTCACACCTTTCGAGCTTCCAGAGCCAGACACAGACACGGGCAGCGGCATGGGAGGCTCCGCCGATGTCGACATGCAGCACCTCGACCCGCTCTTCGAGGAAGCCGCCCGTCTGATTGTGCTCAACCAATCGGGCAGCACTAGCCTTATCCAGCGCAAGTTCTCCATCGGCTACAACAGGGCCGGACGCCTCATGGACCAGCTCGAAAAGGCCGGCGTAGTGGGCGCGGCCATCGGCAGCAAGCCGCGCGAGGTCATGATACAGGACGAGGTCAGCCTCGAAAACCTGATCGGCAACATCGGAAGATGACCTTCCGGACGGGCAAGGACAACAACAGAAATTCAGGTATAACAACAAAAAACATATCAAGATGAGAAAGACAGCCATCATATTCATAATGACATTGATATGCAATGTCATTGCCGCACAGTCAGCAAAGACCGTCCTCGACAAGACGGCCGCCGTCGTCAGCAATAAAGACGGAGTGTCGGCCGGATTCAAGATAACGAACGGACAATACGGAAATCTCAGCGGAACAATCGCCGTGAAAGGCCAGAAATTTCAGGCTTCAACGCCGCAGGTCAACGTATGGTTCGACGGCAAGACCCAGTGGACGCTGATGAAGAGCAGCAACGAGGTCAACGTAAGCAACCCGACGGCCAACGAGCTCGCCGCAATCAACCCCTACAACTTCATCAACATCTACCGCAGCGGCTACAAATATGACATGAAGACCGTCGGCAAGGAGTTTCAAGTCCATCTCACGGCAACGGACAAGAGCCGCAAGATACAGGAAATGTACATCAACGTGAACAAGTCTTCCTACGTCCCTTCGCAAGTGAAGATGCTGCGTGGCGGCAAGTGGAGCACCATAACGATAAGCAACTTCAAAAAAGCGTCACTCAGTGACAGCCAGTTCCGTTTCAATCCCAAGTCATATCCGAACGCCGAAATCATTGATTTAAGATAAGACAAGAGAGCCCACCAATGACAAAACTGCAGCTGTTCATACTGTTGCTCAACAATATCAGAAAGAGAAACAGCCGAAGCATACTCTCCGAGACCAATACGGCGGCGAGAGTCTTCACGCTCATCGGCATGGGCATAGCCTGTATCTACCTCATCGCTGTCGGTGTCATGACCGGCCTTGCCGCAGCCGGAGACAACACGTTCACCATCGTCTGCATCATGCCGTTCGTACTTCTTATCGACTTCGCCATGCGGCTCAGCATGCAACAGACACCGTCCGTATTCCTCCGTCCCTACCTCCTTCTTCCCGTCAGACGCTCTGACGTCATCAGCAGCTACCTGTGGTCGTCTCTGCTGAACCCCTCAAACTCCATCTGGCTCTGCCTGTTCCTCCCCTATACGGTCATTACCGTCTGCGGAGGAACGACAACCACGACAGCCATCGCTATTCTCTTCATCTGTCAGACACTGATGCTCGCCAACTGCCTTTGCTATCTCGGCGTGCGCACCCTGGCCGCAATCAACGTCCTTTGGTGGCTTCTTCCCGTTGGAACCATCGCCATCGGCGCAGCGGCCGGTTATGTCATCGGCTACGAGAACGCGTTTCTGACGCTCAGCGAGTACGGCTCCTCACCTGTGGCAGCTATCTTCTGCGTTGCCGCAGCCGCACTCCTGTTCTACGCCGACATCCGAATCATATCCCGCACATCATACATGACGGCGGCCCGCAAATCCGACATCCGTATCAAATCGCTCCCGAAAGAGACACTCTTCAACCGCTACGGCCTCGTCGGCGAGTACATAAAACTGGAAATCAAGAGCATCATGCGCAACAAATCCCTGCGCAACCGCTTTCTGCAAAGCCTCCTGCTCATCGTCATTTTCTGTGCCATGATAACCGTCACGGCCACGGAAGAGATTGGATATGACGACAGCATGATCTGTCTCTACTGCTTCGCCATCATCGGCATAAGCAACCTCAGCAACATGATGGGACCGGAAGGGAACTACATAGACCTGCTCATGGTCCACAAGGAGAACATCCTGACCATGCTCCGGGCCAAATACTATCTTTTCTGCGCCGTGCTGCTGCTCCCCGTCATCATTCTCATTCCGACGGTCATCAGCGGTAAGTTCCCACCGATGATGATGCCGGCATACGTCTTCACCGTCACCGGAATACAGTATCCGGCACTTTTCTGTCTGGCAGCATACAACCGCCAGACACTCCCCCTAAACTCAAACATCTTCAGCAAGACAACAAGCGACGCCCTGCGTCCTATGCTGATACTTCTGTTCGTCGTCGTGCTCCCCATGGCGGCCGTCACGCTTCTGACCTCCATCCTCGGCGACACGACCGCCTTTGCCGTCCTCACCGTTATCGGACTATGCTCAACACTGCTGAGTCCGTTATGGATGCGCGGTGTCTACAGGCTCATGATGGCGCGCCGCTACATCAACATCGAGGGATTCCGGGCGACGAGAGAACGCATATAATCCCGCATACCGACATATCAGACAAGCATATCAATATGTATTTCACTGGAATAATCATCGCTATCAGCACATTTCTCATCATCGGGATATTCCATCCCGTGGTCATCAAGACAGAATATTATACCGGCACCCGCCTGTGGTGGATCTTTCTCCTCGCCGGCATAGCAACCGTGACGACCGCCCTCTTCGTCGAGAACATCATGGTCTCGTCAATCCTCGGCGTCTTCGGGGCGTCGTGTCTGTGGTCCATCGGCGAGCTTTTCGACCAGAAAAAACGGGTCATGAAAGGCTGGTTCCCCATGAACCCGAAGCGCAAGCATGAATATACGGACAGGAAGAACGAAGACGGACAGGAGAAATGAAGACCATACTGATACTCGTAGGAAGGACCGCCGACAAGCATTTTGCCGCCGGCATCAACGACTATACCGAGCGCATCGGCCACTACATGCCGTTCGAGATCGTCACCATACCGGAGCTGAAGAACACGAAGAACCTCACCGAGGAGCAGCAGAAGCAGATGGAGGGCGACCTCATAGCCCGACAGCTCCAGCCCTCCGACACCGTCGTGCTCATGGACGAGCACGGCCGCGAGTTCCGGAGCGTGGAGTTTGCCGGATGGCTCGAACAGAAGCGCAACACGGCCCGGCGCCTCGTCTTCATCATCGGAGGCCCTTACGGCTTTTCCGGACGCATCTACGACAGGGCCAACGAGAAGATCTCGCTGTCCCGGATGACCTTCTCCCACCAGATGGTGCGCCTTATCTTCACCGAACAGATATACCGGGCGTGCACCATAATCCGCGGAGAGCCGTATCACCACGAATAGCATAACGACACATCAGAACCGAATCATGAACACAGACAAGCATATCAGACGGGGCCTCGTCCTCGAAGGCGGAGCCATGCGCGGCATGTTCACCGCCGGCATACTTGACGTGATGATGGAACAGGGCATCGCGCCTGACGGTATCATCGGCGTCTCAGCAGGTGCCGCCTTCGGATGCAACTACAAGTCGAACCAGCCAGGACGCGCCTTGCGCTACAACATGCGCTTCGCCCGCGACAAGCGCTACTGCAGCCTGCGCTCGCTGCTCACCACGGGCGACATCTTCAATGCCGAGTTCGCCTACCATACCGTGCCGACGGAGCATGACATCTTCGACGGCGAGACCTTCGAGCGCAATCCGATGGAGTTCCATCTCGTATGCACGGACGTCGACACGGGACGCGCCGTATATAAAAGATGTGACCGCAGCGGACATGAGTTTTTCGACTGGGTGCGCGCCTCGGCGTCCATGCCCGTCGTCTCGCGCATCGTCGAGCTCGACGGTCTCCGGCTGCTCGACGGCGGTGTGGCCGACTCCATCCCGCTACAGTATTTCGAATCCATCGGCTACAGCCGCAACCTCGTCATACTGACCCAACCGGACGGATATGTCAAACGCCCCGGACGCCTCATGCCTCTGATACGCCTTGCACTCAGAAAACATCCGGAGATAGCGCGCGCCATGGCCCGACGCCACGAAATGTACAACGCCCAAACGGAGTTTGTCCGACAGGCCGAGCGCGAGGGACGCTGCATGGTCATACGGCCCGACGCTCCGCTGCCCATCGGCCACATTTCCCACGACCCGGAGGAGATGAAGCGCGTTCATGCCATCGGCCGCGAGATGGCCATGAGACGGATAGAGGAAATCAGAAATTTCTTCGCATAACGGAAATGCCATCCCCACCCCGCAGCGCGCCGTACGACGAAAGAAGACCACGGGGAATGACATTCAACAATGAATCTCCACCGGACGACGGCGGAAGCTAAAACGGGGAGCGACATCCCGCAACAAGCCAATAGAAAGAACATAAAAAAAGAAAGAAATACTTATGAGAATAGACATCATCACCGTTTTACCGGAAATGCTGGAAGGTTTCGTCAACGAGTCCATTCTGGCACGGGCCCAAAAGAAAGGGCTGGCCGAGATACATCTTCACAATCTGCGCGACTACACGACGGACAAGTGGCGCCGCGTCGACGACTATCCATACGGCGGTTTCGCGGGCATGGTCATGCAGTGTGAACCCATCGACCGCGCCATCTCGGCACTGAAAGCGGAACGCGACTATGACGAAGTCATCTTCACGTCGCCAGACGGAGAGCGTTTTGACCAGCACGTGGCCAACGAGCTGTCCATGAAGGGAGCAGACGTGATTTTCCAGGATACCCACGTATCCGGACATGCCTGCCAGGAGGAGATCAAGCTTGTCTACTCCTTAGTACGCCCGAAATTTGCGATCCCGATCCACGGCGAGTACCGTTACAGAATGGCACCGAAGCAGCTTGCGATCTC